>Ga0228631_1000042_pt1 | contig 84508 bp, 84 predicted proteins | sample 39DmetaG_FD_183049 | JGI IMG/M metagenome (GOLD analysis project Ga0228631, IMG submission 183049) | Seawater microbial communities from Monterey Bay, California, United States - 39D | ecosystem: Environmental > Aquatic > Marine > Coastal | place: USA: California | collected 2016-09-28
AGCATCTACAGCTTTTGCATCAGCAATTTTAGTTTCTAATTTAGAAATCTCAACTTGTTTAGCATCAATTAATGCAGCGTAATCAATCCCGTTGAATTCAACAGAACTAAAAGAACCATGAACACCATATCCAGCTAATTTAGCTCCAGCTCCAGCTAAGTATAATGCATCTCCTAAAAGAACTGCACCAGCAACCATTCCACCTTCAACAATCTCAGTATAGTCTACACCATTTTCAACCATTAAACCGTTGATGTATAACATCATAGATTCAGGTTTAACTGGGTTAGCTAATACTATTTGTTCTTTACCATCGAAAGAAACAGATACTTTCTTAGCGTAGATTGAATCAAAGTTAGCAGCAGATACCTTATTGAATTCATTAATTACTTCAACAAATGAATCAATTTTAGATACGTCAGTGTTTTCAATGATATTAGCAACGTCAGAAGCTAAAGATTCTTCAGCAGCTGTTGCTCTTTTGATTTCAGCAGCTAATTCATCATTTAACTTAGATGTAACATCTTTAAATTCAGCATCTTCAGTATCTTTTTTCCATGCTTCAAAGTTAACTTCATTAACTGGCATGTAAACTTCAAACGATAATACTCCAGAAGACTTAATTTCTTCCCTTTGAGCTTCTTTGTCATCTTTAGTTGCGTAAGTAACTTCCATCGCTTCAGTTAACTTATTAACAAGGTCAGTATCACCAGCAGCTTCAGCCTCAGCTTTTTGAGCTTGTAAACTAGCAAACTCCCTTTCTAAACTATCGATTTCCTCAGTTAACATTTCCGATTCTTTTATAGCTTGCTCAAACTCAGCACTTCCTTGTACGTAGTAATCAAAGTGACTCTCAGAAGCCTGGCCTCTGTCTTTATAACCAACAGCAGCTTCGATTCTATAATCTCTTTCAACAGATGCGTCAGCTTCTCTTTTGATTGTGTCATTTAACTTAGATGTAGCATCTTTAAGTTCAGTAGCTTCAACATCTTTTTTCCATGCTTCAAAGTTAACTTCATTAACTGGCATAAAAGCTTCAAATTCAAATACACCAGAAGATTCAAGGTCTTTCTTTTCAGCTTCTTGTTTAGCTTTAGCAGTTTCATTAGCAGCAATGCTTTCAGTTAAACTATTAACAAGGTCAGTATTACCAGCAGCTTCAGCCTCAGCTTTATCACCTTTTAACTCAGAAATCTTAACAGTTAATTCATCAATTGAATAATTTAACATTGCTAATTGTTCTGTAGCTTGCTCAAACTCAGCACTTGCATCTAAGTATCCTTCAAAATGAGAATTAGAAGCAGCACCTCTATCAGCATAACCAACAGCAGCAATAATGTAAGCATCAGCTTTTTCTCTAGCAGATACTTCAGCATTCATATCAGATTTATGCTCTTTTCTAACTTCGTCAATTGCAGAAATTAAGCTAGCATCATTCTCCATATCGATATCTTCAACGAATTTAACCACTTCACTGAATTGGTCTAAATCAACTGACGAACCAGATAAAATAATATCAATTCTTTCTTTTTGAGTAGTGATTGCAGCAATTCTATCAGCCTCTTCTTTAGCGATTGCAGCAGCATTTACTTTTTCAGCACGTCTTGCTCTATCAACTTCAGCATCTAAAGAAGCTTGTAAAGCAGTATCACCAGAGATTCTAGCAGCTTCTTCAGCAGCGATAGCAGCGTTAGTCTTAGCTTCAAATTTAGCAGCATTCGCATCTTGTGCTTTATTAGCACCTTCTAATTCAGCAACAGCTTCACTTAATTCAGCTTGTATAGCAGTATCACCAGAGATTCTAGCAGCTTCTTCAGCAGCGATAGCAGCAACTCTATCAGCCTCTTCTTTAGCGATAGCAGCATCATGTTCAGCATCTTTAGCGATTGCTCTTGCCTCTTCAGCTTTGATTGTAGTATCTAATACCCCTTCAGCAGCGATTGCTCTTGCTTCTTCAGCAGCGATAGCATCAGCGTTTACTTTTTCAGCAGCTTTTGCTCTTGCTTCTTCAGCAGCTAATGCAGCATCATGTTCAGCATCTTTAGCGATTGCTCTTGCCTCTTCAGCTTTGATTGCAGTATCTAATACCCCTTCAGCAGCGATTGCTCTTGCTTCTTCAGCAGCGATTGCATCAGCGTTTACTTTTTCAGCAGCTTTTGCTCTATCAACTTCAGTAGTTAATGCAGCATCTTGCTCAGCATCTTTAGTTGTTCTTGCAACAACCTCGTCAGCAATAGCTTGTGCGTTTACTTGTTCAGCAGCCTCAGCTCTAGCAACTTCAGCATTTAAGTTTGTAGTTAAAGTGTCATCACCAGCAACTCTGTTTGCAATCTCAGCATCTAATGAAGCTTGGAAAGCAACGTCAGCAGCAGTTCTACCTGAAATCTCAGCATCTAATGAAGCTTGTAAAGCAGCGTCAGCAGCAACTCTATCAGCCTCTTCTTTAGCGATTGCAGCAGCATTTGCAGCTTCAGCAGCAGTAGCTCTAACAACTTCAGCAGCTAAATCACCAGTTAATTTGTCATCACCAGCAATTCTATCAGCAACTTCCTGAGCAAGGGCAGCATCGTTACTTAATACGTAAGATGCGAATGCAGTATCGTTTTCAGTATCAACAGAGTTGATTAAAGTTACGATTTCAGCGAATGAGTTAGCGTCTAATGTAGAACCAGATAAGATTCCGTTGATTTCAGCTTGTGCTGAATCAATTGCAGATTGTAAACCAGCATCAGCAGATTTGTAAGCAGCATCCATAGCATCTAAAGAAGCTTGTAAAGCAGCATCACCAGCGATTCTAGCAGCTTCCTCAGTAGATACCGCAGAAATTCTATCAGATACTTCTTTAGCGATTGCGTCAGCATTTACTTTTTCAGCAGCTTCAGCTCTCTTTTGTTCAGAATCAATGTTACCTTGTAAAGTAGCAACGTTAGTAGCTTCCGTTTCTTTGATTGCAGCGATTTCTACATCATGTGCAGCATCGGCAGCCGTTCTAGCTTCACTTTCAGCAGCGATAGCAGCATCATGTTCAGCATCTTTAGCAGTTGCTCTAGCAACTTCAGAATTTAAGCTTTTATCTAATTTTTTAATATCATCAATTCTTGCAGCCTCTTCAGCAGCGATTGCAGCATTAATGTAAGCATCAGCTAATCCTCTATCCTCTTTCTCTTGTTTAATTAGACGCTCAACCTCTTGAAAGTGCTCAGGTAATCCGATGATATCACCTTCTTCAATACCACTTGGTTTGATAATCTCCGCTTCGTGTAAAATTAAATCTGATTGTTTATTTAATACAATCTTTGTTCCTCCACCAGCTGGAGCTTGTAATAAAAATAATCTATTTTCCATAGTTTGTTTTTTTTATTTATTTATTATGTTATTATATACACTCGTTTGTGTTAGTTTGGAATACACATAATCATACAAATAATTGTTACAAATAGAAAATATAAATTTTTGATTTAAAAATCCTTAGAATAAAGGATTCTTCTTAATAGAAATATAATGTTTAAATATAAATATCGAAACGCAATATTCAGCGAATCAATAATAAGTATATGGTAAAATTTAAAAAGTCATTTTTTTTAACTTTTTTTAAGAATTTTTTTTATTAATTTAGAATATTCACCCATATCAGGGATTTCAAACACATAATTTGTTGAAAAATAATACATTATTTCTGGTTTCATTAGAATGTACTTACCATTACCATCAATACCTAGAACGTCATATTTAACATCTTTCATAGTTATTCCAAAAGTCTCTGTGGGTATCATTGTACATTTACCTGGAAAATCCCATTGACCTCTATTTGTAATTACACCACCCAAAGAATTAATTATGAAATCCCATTCCAATAGAGACAAAGTTTTTTTATTATGTATATGTTCCCTAATTAAATGAACAACCCAGTCACTACTCTTAACCTTATTTAAATAATCAACCTTATTTATTTTTCTTAAGATATATTCACCCCTAATCTTAAAAAATTTTTCACAGTATTTTAAAAACTTATCATATGTTTTAAACTTATTTATTCTAGGTATTTCATAAGACCTTAATAACTCAAACTCTTTTTCACATGTTTCATTAGAATATTTTTGACGATTAAAATTAATCATGTTTATTATTTTAGTTTTATAATTAATATAAGATTCATCAAAAAAATGATTTTCCAAAAAGGACGGTATCTCTAACTTAGTTGAATAATAAAAGTTTTTTAATATTGTAATTAAATTGGGTATCTTATCTTTATCAGATGTTAATAATTTTTCAAAACCAACAGTATATAATTCTTTAACTTCTTTACTTTCGTTAATTTTTATACCACCGTTTTTATATATACACCAATCAACGTAAGCGTGTTTTAATTCATGTAATAAAGAATCAATTGTTAAGTTATCAAAGTTTAAACCTATATAAGCTATATATTTAGATTTTTCTTCATCATAACCAGAAATGTTATGTAAATATTGATTATTTTCATCTGGGGATATAATAACAAAATCGATACCAAACAGCTCTTTTATAGACTTATGCTTATTGATATCGATTGTTAAATTATTTTCACTATCTTTTAAATTATGATAATTTTGTATTTCAGTTATTATTAAATTTTTCAACTTAGTAATTATCAAAGAAATACCTAACATATCATATTAAAGATTGTAAATTAGATTTTTTAAATTCTTAATAGAATTTGTGTAAGATAAAGGGTTACAACTACCTTCCTCAGTTAAATATTCATTAACCAATTTTAATAGTTCATTACTCTCATTAAAGATAAAATTAGCTTTACCCTTAACTTTCTCAACCCTTAGTTTTTTTCCATTTAGCTTTAAAAATGCGGCTAAATACAAGTCGTTTGTTTTGTAGATTTTTGTTTCTTCCATAGTTATGTTTTCTTCTATAAATAAATATGTTGTGATTAAGTAATGTTTATATTTGTTAACATATTTTTTTATTTAAAATATGTATAACTAACAACTAATCTACTATTAAGCATAGGAGGGTAATTAAATACTATTCTGTTACCTATAATAACGTAATCACTATTAGGTCCGTATTCTTGTAAAAGACCATTTAAGAACACACTTTCACTATTATTATTTGGTGTATTTTCTAATGTAAAGTTTGTATTTATTTCGTCTAATAAACCAATAGGTTTTTCTCTATCAACCCTATAACTAGATTCAATATATTGTGATGTTTTATAACTAATGATTAATTTACTATTAATCATAGGTGGATAATTAAATAACAATTTATTACCTACTATTGTATAATCACTATTAGGTCCGTATTCTTGTAAAAGACCATTTAAGAACACATATTCTGTTGTAACTTCTGGAACATTGTTTAATGAGAATTCAGTATTAATTTCATCGATTTTACCAACAGGTATTTCTTTATTAACGTCATTAATAACTAAACCTACGTTATCTCTACCGTAGTGTGAAGGTTGGTTAGTAATAGCTTTAGCGTAATTAGTAGTTATATGTGTGATATTTAATTCCCAACACACACAACCATCTCTATTATAATAAATGTCACCATTAACACTATTAACAAATTTAGAACCCATTGGTGACACATGATTAGGAACACCCTCACCAATTTGGTAAGCTAAATCTCTAACGCCAATAGTTCTAATTTTCCTTGCCATATAATATAATTATTTATCCTTCAGAATTCGTTATCTCCATATAAGATATGGATAAATCAATCGCATCAGCATTACCACAACTAGCTTGTAAACTATCTAAATTATCTAAGGTAAATGTACCGTCTAATGCTTGAAAAGAAGATGATTGTGGTATCGTAATGTTATAACCTAAATAATAAGTCTGAGACCCACTATTGTCTACCCAAGATAAATTAAAAGATGTGTCAGCACTAAAAACATTAGTTGCATGGACTGTCTTAACTAAATATTTTGTTGTTGTTGATGCACTAAGTACTGTTGTCGAGCCCGTACCTAAGTGACTACCTGTATTTAAATATTCCATACTATTTTATTTTATAAATATCATCAGAGTAACCTTTTTGTGATTCTCCATTTAATATATTTTTTATTATTATTTTATCATCATCACTCAAATATGTTATTTTATCTATTTCTAATAAAATACTATCTAAGTCAAAAGTATTAAAATTATTAATTAATAAAGATAAACTTAACATATCAATCTCGTCTTTAGTTAAAGTATCTTCATATAGTGATATAATTTTTATTTTTCTTTCATTTAGTGTTTTAATTAATTTAACATCAATATCGTTAATTAAAACAATAGCTTTATCAGCCCCGTAAAATTCAGATATTACATCATATGGTAATACACCATACTCACATAATAAGTGTTTCTCTTTTATTGTTATTTTATTAATATCTATACCTTTAATAAAATCTAATAAGAAATCTCTAGTGAATAAAAAATCTTTATTAGTAAAATCTGAAGATGACACTATCATTTCTATTGATGTTATATCTTTATATCCATCTTCTAACACATCACTTAAAAAATATTTCTTTTTAGAAATGTCTTCACCATAATATTTACCTATTTTTAAATGACTCATAATTAACTAATATTAAATTTATCTTTTAAGTAATCTTCCGCTTGTGTTTCTTCTTCAGGAGTAAGTGGTGTGTTATAGAATAATACTTCACCGAAAGTAGAGTTACCATCATACGCAGTACTACCACCATAAGCAAAAGTTATACCCTCACTAGCGGGTATTTGAAGTGCACTTGTGTAAGCTGTTGTAACTTCAGAAACCGCAGAAGGTCCAATTATTTCACCTGATATATTTGTTCTATCATATTTAAACTTAAAGATGTGTGTATTTGTAAAATCAGACCAACTACCCATCTCAACCCTCTGAGCGGAAGTATTCCAATCATTAACAAACCATCTCCAAGCACCAGCGTAATAATACATACCCCAACCCTCTGTCCAAGAAGTACCATTTGTAAATCCAAGTAAAAAACTAAATGTTGATGGGAAAGAATCCATTTTAACCACCATATATACGACAAACCCATCAGTAGAATCTAGTAAAGAATCATCTGAACTTTCTAAGTAGTCATCAGACTCAAACTTAACAGAAGGTAAACCATTAAAATTAGAATCTGTTGTATTATACAATGGGTCACTAGTTCCTCCAGGTCCTGTAGCATCTATACCATTAATTGTTCTATCATCCCATTGGTCTACACGAACAGGACTACCTTGTGTTGTGATATAAGATGAATTAGCATCATACCATACAGTTGGTGTTGGTGGTAACAATTCACTAGCAAACCTACCCTGTGTTCTCTCTAAAAAGTGTTGTTCTCTAGCGATAATACCTTTAGTATCACCAGTACTTGAACCGAATCTTTTATCGGTATCTATAAAACCACTATTTCCTCTAATACTCATTATTCGTTATATGTTAATTTTACGTTTGCTATTGTCCAAGATGGGTTATCAATAACACTACTATCTGAAGTCCAACTAAACATAATTGCTCTAGTGCAGTTATTATCACACCATAAACCACTTTGTGTTATTTCAGTATTATCTATAGTTATATTTTCATAAACAAAATTGTTAAGGGCAGAACTATTCCTACTACTTGAACCATCACCTGTGAATTTACCACTATCTGTATTTGGTGATGTATTTGTTCCTATTATTCTTTCTCTACTTGTTGTGTCAGTCGTATATTCTGTACCAGCTACTGGCGTAAACGAAGAAGGGTTAATAAAGTTTAGGTACCCATAATCAAAACTACCTGAACCAGAACCCCTTTCACCAAAACATAACCAATCAAATTCTAATGTTAAACTTGTTGCAGTGACATCAGAAGGTATCGTGAACTCAAAAACCATATGAACATCCACTAAATTATTATAATAATTATTTGTGTTGTTGTTACTAACAAAGGCAGCGTATGTAGAACCTGAAGGAATCGTAACCGAAGAACCACCTTCATTACCACTACCACCATTACTATCTCTAACATCTGTACCTACATACCATACAGAACTTTCAGAACCATTATAAACTGTCCAGTTAGATAAATCACCTGTAGCAAAGTCATCTTCAAATAAAACGTTAGTTTCTGGTCCGATTGGTGTAAAATTACCTCTTTTCCTTTCTAAGTAATGTTTTCTAACAGACACACTACCTGTAGTTCCTGTACTAGCAACTTCACCACGTTTATCTATACCGATATAACCACTATTTCCTTTTATTAAACTTAACCCCATATTACGTTACATTCATAAACCAACTAAATACTTTATTAGCATCACTAACACCCGTACCACCACCAGTTGTACCAGTAACCACTTGACCATTTGAATCAAAACCTAAATTACCAACAGGTGTACCACCACCTATTGTAGTTATATTAAGTGTTGCGGCAGTTAAACTACCATCTACAATGGTATCACTATCTATATATGTATCATACCCAGCATTACCAACAAATACTCTATCTTGATTATCGACACCAATTAGAGATACATTAACATCAGCAACCGTTCTACCTTGTAAGAAATAAGAATTATCTCTTAAATTAATATGTCCGTTAAATACATTTATTTCTGAGTTTGATGTGATACTAGTTGCTGTAAGTGTATTAAGTGTCGTATTACCTGTAACATCTAAATCACCATTTATTGTTAAGCCACTCATTTGGTTAATAGTAGAACTAAAAGAACCACCATTATCATCAGTTATTGTGAATGTATTATTATCATCATATGTAAACCCTGTGGTAGTTATACCTACATCAGTTTTAATAACTTCTTGTGGTGTATCATTACCATTACCAACCCATAAATAATCTGAAGTTAAGTTTGGTAATCCAGCAGTTCTAGCGGTATTAAATATAAATAATTGACCACTATTAGAATCTACTTTTAATACTTTAGCAATTCTTTGTATTTGTGTATTTGTTCCTGTAGGTCTATTTTTAGTTAATCCACCAGTAGTTGTTGACATATATAATACATCATTAACAACCCATGTTTCACCATTAGGGTTAAGTGTTGATATCGTACTCGTTGTATTAACACCAGTTATTTTACCGAAGGTAATAATTGGGTTAGTTGTCGTATCATCGAAATCCTCACCAGTAAAACCAATCACTGGCATTGTAGTGGCGGTTGTAGCATCAGCCAACTCCACTTGATGTATATCATCATCAAATCCTGTGATATAAACAGGTAATCCTTTATCTATTGTACCAGCACTTCCTTTTTTACCCCATATTGTAACGGTACCTAAAGTACCATATTCAGCACCAGAAACCCATTGATTAGATGTTACATCGAAATACACTAACTCACCTTGATATGTATTATCTGGTGATGCTGGTATGTTTGTTGTCACATCATCTAAATCATTTAATGTTAAACCAGTTACACTACCATTGATTGTTGTTGCTGAAATAGTATCTACCACTAATGTACCATTAACAGTTAACCCTGTCATAGTGTTAATTGTAGATGTTAAATCACCTAATCCACCATTTTGTGATATTGTGAATGTGTTAGCGTCATTATATGTAAATCCTGTGACATAGAAGTTATCTCCCCCACCACCAGTAGTACCAGTTACAACATTACCACTAGAGTCAATACCTAAGTTATTTACTGATGTACCTGTACCTAATGTTTGTATGTTGATAGTGTCGGCAGTTAAACTACCTTGTATTTTCTCTGCGTTTATATTTTTAGTTGCACTCATCTAATCTATTCTTTATATATAATTATCTTGATTTTGTGTATCTAACCAATCCAAATATTCTTGAGGCGGTTCGTCATACCAAACCCAACCATATTTTGAGAACCTATTTTCACTATTTAATGTTGTACCATCTGGAAAGTCTATTCTGTTTCCTATATTCCAGCTCCCATCTTCTTCTTTCTTATAATACATAATCTTTTAATTTTATTAATTTTTAACTCACAACAGTCCATCCTTTTCCTGTGGCTATAGCAATATCTGTTGCTGTTAAATCACCACTTCCTGGATTATTAGTCACTGTTATTGTTTGACTACCAGAAGCAGTACCTAAATTATTGAATATATTAACTATAGCCTCTCTACTTAATTTACAATTATTATAACTATGGGATACAACAATACCATATACATCAGACCATCTTAAAATAGCTGCACCAAAAGCATTAGTGGCAGTTGTAACACTTGAGAAGTCATAAGCTGGTAAATAATATAAATTACTACAATTGTAAAACGCATAATCAATATCTGTACATTGTGAAGTATCGAATAAAGGTGCTTCTTTTAGAATAATACAACCATTGAATACTTCATCCATAGCACTAACTTGTACGTTACTATCAATGTATGGGTACTCTAAATGAACATTCCCTTCGAATAAACCATTAAAATTAACTAATTGACTAGTGTTCCATATTGTTGGTGTTTTTTTAATTGACGTATCTTTAAATAATGCATAACCTTCTGTTGTTGTCTCATATGATGATAAATCTACCCAACTAAAATCAGATAATAACCTACAACCATTAAACGTTTCTCTAAATGAACTACCTTGTCCAGTTATATTTGAAGTATCAAAAGGTTTTAATTCACTTAATGAAATACAACCACTAAACATTCTATATCCACTAGTTAAAGATAAAAAATCTGAGGTAACCCTTTCTAATGAATAACAAGCACCGAACATTGATGCAGCATTAGTTACTGAAGGGAAGTCAGTTGTGACTTCTTTTAATTGTACACAACTAGAATACATACTAGAACCATTCGTAATATAGTCAGCACCAGTTACTGGGTTAGTCCTAAGTTTAAAACAACCAGTAAACATACCTGAAGAAATTGTTAGATTAGGTTTAGATAAATCCATATCAGGTATAAACTCTATACTTCTACAATTCAGAAACATAGATTGTGTTGTGGTAGTTGAATTAGATTGTATTAAATTCTCTGGTACCTCTAAAAGATTATAACAAGCATAAAACATGTTCCTAAAATTAGTTACGTTAGATGTGGGTATTGAAACTACTTTCTTTAAATTGATACAATTACTAAATAGGTTATAGTATGTAGTTACATTTGTATTACTACCTACCCATTCGAATTGTTCAATTGAAAGTAAATTCGATATAATAATACTTGTTGCTCCTTGTGAAGCCATTTTAATATCTACTATTGAATAATCACCAACCTCTCTATAATCTATTGTACTTGTAAACGTACCTGATTGAGGAGTTACGTGAATGATTGCTTGTCTTTTACCATCTGATAATTGTGTTGTAGATGATAATCCACTATAAGTATATATATGGGAAGCTATACTACCCGCTGTATGGCTAGTAGTAGTTCCATCACCCCAATCTACATCATAAGCCACTCCATTTATTCTTATTGCTGATTGTGTATCACCTAACTCTGTTACATGTGATAACATATATATATCCTCATCTCCATCAACTAATGATGGAAAATCTAACCATTCATCTGGTCTATTATATTTAGTTAAAGCAACTCTTGTTGTTGTAATACCTAACCCTGTTCTTAATATCTGTGTTCCCATATCTTATCCTCTAATTAATCTAATCCAAACGTTATCATCAACTGCAGTAAAGAAGTAGTTACCATCATAATGATTTTGTCCTTGATATGTACCAGTAATTGTACCTCCAGTATAATTACCATTTATATCCCAATTAGACGTATTTTCTAATAGAGTTGTTATAGAACCTGTGGTTAAATATAAATCTATTGTTGGTATCTCTGTCACTGTACCACCAGATGTGTTACTAGAACCTAATATAGCCGCTTGTGATACATCTTGTATTTTATCGTATGTAACGCTATCTGGTTGTATTGTTGTAACACCTGTGTTATCTATATTAACATCACCAGTCATTGCAACTGATTGTGCAGTATTACCTGTATCACCTACGAATATTTCACCATTATTTAACGATGGTTGTGATGTAAATCCTGTAACCACAACACTACCACCATCATTTCTATCTAATGTTAATGTTTCTGCTGAGAATGTACCACCTGTAACATAAAAATCACTACTAGAAATACCACTTAAATTACTACCATCCCCATAATAAGTAATACCAGATAAAACTGATATTGTTGATGTTAAATCACCTAAACCGCCATTCCTTGAAATTGTGAATGTGTTTACATTATCATAGGTAAATCCTGTTACAAATGTGTTTGTATCTACAGGTACAGAAACATCTACTTTAATGATATCATCTATTGTTGTGATTGTAGTATTACTACCACCACTAATTGTTCTAAAATATAAATCAGTACCTGATTTTCCGCTAAACACTTCATTAGCACCACCACTATTAATACCATTTCCAATCTTAGTATCTAATTGTGTTTGTACATTCCCACTATAAATGTTAAAGTCCGATATATTTAATTTACTATCTATTTGAGTTTGTACACTTCCACTATAACTATTAAAATCAGTTATTTCACTAAGAGTATGTGTGTGAGCAGTACTACCTAAATCAGATAGATTTATACTAGATTTAGTATAATGTATCGTTGTATCACCAGTATGTGTTGTAAAATCTGTATTATCGGTTTTACTATCTAATTCTGTTTGTAAGTTTACTACTTCACTAATTGTATGTGTATGTGCTGTAGATATTAAACCACTAAATGAAGTTTGATGTGGGTTACTAGTATCACCTGTATGTGTGTTAAATTGTGTTAAATCAGTCTTACCATCCAATTCACTCTGTAAATTAATTACTTCACTAATTGTATGTGTGTGAGCAGTACTACCTAAATCAGATAGATTTATACTAGATTTAGTATAATGTATCGTTGTATCACCAGTATGTGTTGTAAAATCTGTATTATCGGTTTTACTATCTAATATTGTTTGGGTATCACCTGTGTAAGTGTTAAATGTTGTTATATCTAACTTACCACTTATTAATGAAGATAAATCAATACCACTAACATCTACACCATTACTTTTTTCTAAAATCAAATCTGTACCTGATAATGTACCACCAGTAACAAAGGTATCTGTTATACCAGTAACAAAACCACAAACATCGAATGTTGTTCCACTATTAGTAGTAAACGTAACACACCCATTTGAAGGGTTATATGTACCACCAGTAACGTTAACATCATTATCACTAAATAATGCTGCTGAATTAGTTACGTTAAATGTACCACCAGTTGTGTTTGTAAACGATAGTTGTTGTGTAACTGAATTAGCATTACCACTAGAAACAAAGACATCAACAACACTACCAGTGTATGAATTAAAAATACTTGTTTCTAATTTATCATCTATTTGTGTTTGTACATCACCACTATAAGTGTTAAACTCACTTACATTTAATTTACCATCTAACTCTGTTTGTAAATTAATTACATCACTAATTGTATGTGTATGTGCTGTAGATGTTAAATTACTAAAAGATGTTTGGTGAGGATTACTCGTATCACCAGTATGTGTATCAAATAGTGTTAAATCAGTCTTACTACCTATTTGTGTTTGCACATCTCCACTATAAATATTAAATGTTGTTGTGTTTACTTTACTATCTATTTGTGTTTGTACATCACCACTATATGAATTAAAATCAGTTATTTCACTAAGTGTATGTGTGTGAGCAGTACTACCTAAATCAGATAGATTAATACTACTTTTTGTATAATGTATTGTTGTATCTCCTGTATGTGACGTAAAATTCACATTCTCAGTTTTACCATCTAACTCTGTTTGTAAGTTTACTACTTCACTAATTGTATGTGTGTGTGCTGTAGATGTTAAGTTAGTAAAAGATGTGTCGTGAGGATTATTAGTATCCCCAGTATGTGAATTAAATAATGTCAAATCGGTTTTACCACTAACTAGTCCTGATAAATCAATAGGGTTAACATCAACACCATTATTTTTTTCTAACACTAAATCGTCACCTGATAATGTACCCCCAGTAACAAATGTGTTTGTATCTGTATCACCAGTTGTACCAACAACAACATTACCAATGGAATCAATACCTAAATTATTTATTGGACTGCCCGTACCTAACTTACCTATAGTAAGTGTTCCATTAATATCTAAATTACCATTTGGTAATTCTACGTTTTGATTACCATCTATATTTATAGCAGTTATAGATGTACCACCACTATTTGTAGTACTAATGATAATATCAGCATTGTCCTCTTCATTCCTAATAAATAAGGCATCTGTATTAAAAGTTGATACATACCCTAAAAAACCTTTCCTTTCTGTAGGGTCCCAAAACTCAATATAATTATTATTTGTTAGTGATGTAGTTTCCAACCTAAGTATTGAACTATTACCTTTTACATGTAATTCCACATTTGGGGTATTAGTTCCAACACCCAATCTACCCGTACTAGAGCTTAATAAGTCAATAGTAACTCCACTTGTTGACCCGAAATAAATATTTCCTTCATCATTTGGGTTTATCCTAAGTGGTGAACAAGAATGGATATTAGAAACATGTATATCACTTATACAAGTACCTGAAGTATTACCAGTAAATTCTAAACCACTTAAATCAATTGATGAAGTACTTGAACCATCATTTAAATTTAATATTAAATCAGTGTTAACTAATGTACCACCAGTAACAAAAGTATCATTAACATCTATAGTAGACAAATCAACAGTAAATGCTGAAAGAGTATCATTTCTATCAAAAGTGATTAAACCAGTATTATTATTATATGTACCACCAGTCACGTAGTAATTAGCTAATCCACCAATTACAACACTAGCACCGTCATTCCTAACTAGAGTAAGTGTATCAGAAACATCATTAAATGTACCACCAGTAACAAAAGTATCATTACCATTTACAATATCTAATATATTAGTACCACCAGATAAATAAGTGTTAGCTTCAATAGTATTTGCTGTAAACGAATTAATACCATTAACATTACTATTAAATGTTATAACCCCAGTACCCATTGTAATAGTTGTATCACCACTACAACTTTGAATTAAATTAGTATAAAGTGATGTACAAGCACTAAGTGTTGGACTCCCACCAGTTAATGATAAGGGTTCAATTATAAATGTTTTATTAATGTTAGGTGTATTACTATTACAACTCATAAGTCCTTATGTTATATTATATTTCCAAGTAAAGTGAATTTACCAGTGGAATAAAAATCTTTATTTATTTTAATATATATTGAGTCGCCAGTACTAACGACTATGGGTGTTACTAAATCAATACCATTAAACTTCTCAACACCATTAACTTTTATAACTATGTTATTAACATCTTCAATATTTACAATATCTGTAAACTTAATATCAAAGTCAGGTGTAAATGTGAAATCTGGTTCTGATTTAGGTTTAAATATTACGTTATAATTAACCGAACCATCAGTAGCATTAGTACTCATAGTTACTCTAGGAACAATTGGTTTGTCATCAACTTCAACTACTGCTAAAGCTCTATTAATAGCTGGTATAACTTCAAACTTTTCCTCATCTAAAATATAACCTTGAAGTCTTATTTCAAATGGTTGAACATAAAATCTTTTATTTTCAAAATCATCAATATTAGACTCATCACCAATACTTTCCAATAATAACGGCATTGGATGACCATTAATCTTAATGTAATACTGAATAGCGTTAAAAGCTTGTTGAATCATTATATTAAACTTATTTAAGTCTCTCATTCTGTTACAGAACAATCTAACTTCATAATTAATATCTACTGAAGTTGGTTGAGGAATCTTATACATATCAATACCTCTTCTACCACCCTCAAATGTAGGAACTTTCATATATGTATATGTGTTTCTACCAGGAATATTATAAAGACCAGCTTGGTTTTTACCCACTTGAGGATTCGGTTGCCTAACTATTGTTATAAAAGGCATCTTAATATTCTTATACTTATCGGAGTGTTGCCATGTCTTTGAAAACTCTGACCACCTTTGAAGTGTTAAGAATAATACTGGAACCTTTTCACCATCTAATACAAGTTCTAAATCTTTCTCAACAAACTCTATAAATGATTTATCCATATCTTCATACATAACACCTCTAGGTAGAAATGTACCATGTTCGGTTATATCCTCAAGAATCTCTCTTCTTCTCTCTGGACCAACCTTACCCTTAATAAATTTTAAATTCTTCCTAAATCCTTTTGGCATTCCCATATTAAATTATTTTTATAATCCTTCTTTATATTTCCAGTGATAACCACCAGCTGTTTTTCTATCACCTCTAAGTACAGCATTTATATGACCATATACCAATTTAACTGAAGTAACAGAATCCCATTCCTTTATTATTTTTCCGTTTTTATCTATTTGTAAAATCTTTTTTGGTTTTTGTTTATTATGTCTTTCTTTTATAATTTCTAATTCTTTTAATGATAGTGGCTCATTTGAATACCTCCATATAAACCCACCAGCACTATTCCTCTTTCTTTTAACAACCAAATCAATATTAGATATACCTAAATCAGATTTAACCTTATTAACCGATTCCCACTCACCTATTAAATCACCTTGAAGTGTATATTGTAATACACTACCTTTAATACTTGACTTAATTAATATATTAATATTCTTGGGTATCTTACCTTTTTTAGCGTTAGACATCTTCTTTTTAGTTTCTTCAGATACTATTCTACCATAGGTTCCCTCACCACCCTTTGTCATGTTTTTCAAATCAAAACCCCAAGAATGCATTTGTTCTATCCAATACATTTCCCAGAATACCCAATCATTTACCGTAACTTCATCAATTATTTCTAATATTGGTTTTTTTCCTTTATTAATTAAAGATTTAATCCAAGCATCTCTTTTATTTAATCTATTTTTATTCCTAGCATCAAATATATGTCTATAATATCTATGTTTAATATCTTTAGCTTTACCCACGTACTTAACTCCTTCGGAATCTGATAATGTATATATTTTAATTGTCTTCATATTAATATAATATCATTAAAGGCCACGGAACTCATCTTCTTCCACACTAGCACAAACAACTGTCCTAAATGCACCCTTATATCCCATAATAGTATGTTTGTTATCGTAATTCTTAATACCATCATTACTAACTGAGAAATATCTAATATCAGTTTCACTAACTTGATACCCAACATAATCACCATAATTAAGTTCAACACCTAATTCCTCCAATTGAGCATCATAGATACCAAAAGTTAATTGACCATCTTGTAAATATCTAAGAGAACCAGAACCACTATTATAAGCTTTGTTTTCAGGTTCATTCATAATAGGAATAACCCTCAACTCAACTGGTGGGAAAAACTTAATCCCATCCTTAACAGCTTCACCATATAAATCATCAGATTCAGTTCTTTCTCTATCAACCCTATATAGGATGACAACAAAGTTACCATCACCTTCTATAGCCTCTCTACCGAAAGAAACCTCTAAGTTAAAATCTTCTTCTGAAAAAAATTTATTGATTCTATTTATGGGTACGTTCTTCTTTGGCATAATAAGTTATTTTTTATTTTCGTAATATCTTTTTAGATAAATATTTGGAAACAAAGAATAATCAGTAAACTATTGATTTTTTATAAAAAATTCGTTATATTTAAGTAATAACGATATTGTTAAATTATTTTAAAATTGATAAATTTGGACGATATAAAAGGGCGTTCAGCTATTACTATATTGGAAAATTATACTGGTAAAAACCCTTACTTAAAGAAATTAAAATTAAAATTAAGTAAGAGTGGTAAGCTAAAACTTACAGCAAATCAAACCAAGTATATTATAAACAATCATGATAAGGAACCTATTCATGTGAATAAGGTTATTAGTATAACTACGTACCTAGGTGAGGAACTAAAACAACATTATAATTTATCATTTGTTCCAGAGAAAATACTTTTTGAATATATCTTAGCAGAAAGTGAAAAGGTTTATCACGTATATGGTAAACTAAAAAGAAATCAAGATAAATCTGAAATGTACTTCATACCAAAAACACAAGTACTTGATGACCCATTCTATAAAGAAGTTGATATAGATGTTGACTTCACAAAATACATAGAGTTAGACCAATTCCAACTTAAAGACGGAACAATAGGTAGAACACCTTACGAACATCAAATAAATGGTGTTAAGTTCTTATTAACAAATAAGGGTTGTCTTTTAGCTGACGACATGGGGCTTGGGAAAACGATGATGAGTGTTATAGCAGCAATAGAATCTGGTGCTAAAAAAATACTAATTGTTTGTCCTTCAGCAGTTAAGATTAACTGGGAAAGAGAAATACAATACTTCCAAGAAATGGATACAGCCATAATTGAAGGTAAGAGATGGAAGGATGCTAAGTTTACTATTATAAATTATGACATACTTAAAAATTTCCATGAAATACCAGATAAGAATATAAGGGAAGAAGATATCTGTTGGGATAGTCAAGAACTAGTTAAAGCTAATTTTGATTTAATTATTATTGATGAGGCACATAAATTAAAAAACCCTAATAGTAATAGAGGCGCTATAATGAAAGACTTATGTACTAACTACGGTGACAAAAAAGTGTGGTTACTTAGCGGTACCCCAGTAGCTAACAGACCAATGGATTATTATAATTTATTAAAGTTGATAAAATCACCAATAGCTGATAACTGGAAACACTTTGTTTTAAGATATTGTGAGGGTAGACAAATAACCACAACACTTAAGAATGGTAGACAAAAAAGAGTTTGGTTGACAAACGGAGCTTCTAACCTAGAAGAACTAGCATTAAAGACTAAACATGTTTACTTACGAAGACTTAAGACTGAGATAGGCGATATGCCAGAAAAGAATGTCGTACCATTATACCATAAGTTTAATAAGAAACAATGGGCTAATTATGACAACCTATGGGAAGAGTACCTTGAAGAAAGGAGAGCTAAGAAAAAAAGAGGTGAACCAGAAAGAGACTTAGTTGAGTTAGGTCTTTTAAGGAAATATGTTGCCATGGAAGCCATTCCTAAGACCATAGAGCAAGCCGAAGAGATTTTAGAGCAAGGACATAAGGTTATTATATTTTGTAGCTTTACAGACGAATTAATGGAGTTGGAGAATTACTTTGGTAATAAATGTGTCATACATCACGGTTCTATGAGTGATAAGGATAAACAAAAATCAATCGATAAATTTCAACAATCAGATAAGGTTACAGTGTTTATTGGTAATATTATATCAGCTGGTGTTGGTATCACACTTACTGAAGCCACACATGTAATATTTAATTCATTTGACTGGGTGCCAGGAAACAACGAACAAGCGGAAGATAGGAGTTACAGAATTGGTCAGAAGAATAATGTAACGGTGTATTATCAATTATTTGAAGATACGGTATCAATAAGAATATGGGGTACTCTACAAAGAAAACAAAATATCATTGACACCATAATGGGTCAAGTAGAAATAAATGAAGATGACGTTATAGGTCAGATGCTAGATGAAATAATAGAAGATTATGAATAAAGTAAGATTATACGGATTTAAAGATTGTCCATACTGTCAAGAAATTAAAGGACTATTTGATAAAGATGGTTTAGATTATATCTATGTTGATATTGAAGACAAAAAAAACGACAAAGAGGTTGATAAGATAATGAAGATTGGTAAAACAGATAGTGTGCCAATCATATTGGTTAATAAAACATTGTTATCACCAGAAGTAAGTTTCAAGACTATACAAGAAGCTTTTGATTTAACTAAAAAATTCTTATCTGAAGAAAATTAAAAGATTACTAGTTTTTATAATATTTATATAATAAATAGATATTATGCCGATTAGTAACGAAGACAAGAACAGAATATTTGAACAATTTAGGGTATCTATGGGTGCCCCTCTTCGTCAGATTGAATTAACTGACGATATGTTGTGTACGCTATTGGATATTGCTATTGAAGACTATGCGCAATACGTACAAGAATGGCTTATAGAACATCAATGGCAATCATTACTAGGTCAAAACATAGACACTACAGACATGGCTTTCGCTTTGAGTGTTAGAGATTTTGATTTCATGACCCAATACACATACGCATACTCAAAACAAGTAGGATTACAAGCTAGAGGTCCTTGGGAACTTAAAAAGGATTATGTAACATTAGAAAATGGAAGACAAGTTTATGAAATACCACCTGGTAGAGAAGTAAATGAAGTTTTATGGATTACACCTCCCACAACACAAGCAGCCTTATTCGCTAACTACGGTGGACTAGATTATGGTTTCGCTGGTGGTTACGGACAACTTGGTGGTGTTGGTGGTGGTGGAAACGGATATGGTTTCGGTGGAAACGGTGGGTACTACATCGCACCAGCATACGATATTTTACTTACTGCTAGTGATTTAAACCTTAAGAATAGGTTATTAAGAAGTGAATTAGCATATAAATTAACTGCTGGTCCTAACGGAAGTAGATTATTACACCTATTATCAACACCAGGTTCTAAGTTTACCTTTGGTCATGGTATTGGTGGTCCAGGAAGTTCTATTAACTTAACTGGATGTCAGGTATGGTATTTTTATTATGATACAGATGCATCGAATGTTGATGATTGTAGAGCAGATAACCCAGACATTATTAAATTACCTAATGATGTACCTTTATCTAAATTAGATTTTGCTGATTTTAATGAACCTACCAAGACACTTGTTAGACAGTTATTTATATCTGAAGCTAAAAGAGCTCTAGGTAGAACAAGAGGAAAGTTTGGTGGTATTGTAGGTCCTCCAGAAGCCGAAAGAACTATGGATTATGAATCTTTATTATCTGAAGGTAATGATGAAAGAAAATCAGTACTTGAAAGACTTGATACTAGACTTGATAGATTGTCATCCACAAAACAAATTGAAAGAGCAGCTAATGAATCTGAATTCTTAAATAAACATTTAAAATTCCGACCATTAGGTTTCTACATAAAATAAATACAAAAAAATAAAGGAGCTTTAATTAGCTCCTTTTTTATTTTAATCGTTTTCAAATTTTATAATTAAATCATCTGGTTTTTGATTCTTAGCTTTATCTAAATTATTTTGATAACTCATTTCCATTTTATAAGCTTTTTCTAAAGTAAGGCTACCAGTTTGATTATAATCCCAGTCTTTTCTAACCCACTCACCATCATAACCCATTTCCCAGTAATTATCTTCTAAGAATTTAATCATATCAGCTTTTAACTCATCCATATTTTGAGAAACTGTTTCTGGGTCTTTATGATTACTTATTGATTCTTTATAATCTAACCATTGTTGATATCTATCATCTACATCATCTTCTAATGTATTATAATAAATCTGTCTTTCTTTAGCTTTAGGTTCGTATTTAAGTAATATCGAACTATCAGCTAACTCAACACCCCACTTATTGGAAATTAACATGAACTTACCATCCACTTCGAATAAATCACAAAAACCTAGAAGTTCTTTAGGTAATTTATTTTTACTCTTCATTTCATCATAATCAGCTATCTCAAGTCTCATACAGATATCATCTAGAAGTCTTTTCTCTTCTTTAATACCTTCAATTCTTTCTATACGTTTTCTTTCTTTATAATCAGCCCTAAGTTCATCCCATTCTTCTTGTTCCATAAAGTTAGGTAATTTATTAACTGAATCCCAGAATCTAATTTCTTCATCACTCATACGCATAACATATTCATATGAATCTTGGTCTGATTCTTCAAAAGGTTTACCAGCAATCATTTCACATTGTTTTTTAGTGAAAGCACTTCTCTCTTTCAATTTAAGAACCTTAGTTTTTTTATCTTTATAAACATCGATAATTATATCATTCCTAATTTCTGGGTCGAAACAAACTAATAATGGTTTAATTCTTTTATTAAATGCATCCAAATACTTAGCTACATTATATTCATCAGTTGTATAATCTGGATTCTTCTCTATCTCAACTAATGGTACTAACTTACAGTTAAATGCAACCTCTACAACTTGTTTAGTCTTTTTATCCTTAATAGTTTTAATATCAGCATGACTCTTAGCAGTACCAGTGTTAACATAATAAATAACATCACCTAGATTAACTTTTAAATCATGTTTAAGTATTAATTCCATGTGTGCTTGCCTAGATTTAAGGTTACCAGCTTTATTCTTTTGTCTACAATAAACATTCTTATAATTGTCTGGTGTAAGTTTAACCTTAGACTTTGATGCAATTTTTGCTACAGGTATTTCATAATTATAAATCTTACTTACATAATCATAATACCATTGTATAAACTCATAACCCTTACCATCTAAAAGAAGTCTAACACCCTTATCTAAGAATTCTTCAATATAAACTGGCATTGCCTTTGACTTAATTGAGTTACCAACTAATTTAACCTTACCATCAATCAAGTTAGCATAATTCTTTCTAGCAAAGTTAATTGTTGAATCACAAACATCATCAATATCCAACCCCATTCTACCTTCCATATAGGTTTCATTGAAATCAGCTAATACAGATTCAAGACCAGTTAACTCTGTACCTGGTTCATACTTAGATGTTTTCCAGTGATTAGCCTTAACAACATACTTAATATCATTAATATGTTCTGGTAATGCAAAGTTAGCACCATCAGTATCCATCACTAATGGCCTGAACCCATGTGTTTCTTTAAAATGTTTAAGCATAAGTCTTAATGACTGTCTACCTCTACATGTTGTTTCTTCAGCACAATCACTATCACCCCAATTGAATATATAAGGTGCACCGTAAGCACCAAAGAATGAGTTAGCTAATATCTTAAGAGGTAATTGTTTTTTATCAAAGTCAGATGCAAATTTATTTTGCTCACTAATCATATTTTTAGCGTTAGTGGTTCTTTCTGGTGATAACTTATCTTTATTTTTATCAAATAAATCTTGATACTTAGACTTTAACTTCTTAGCATCACCCATCTTAAACTTAAATTCATCCCTCTTATCAACAACATATGTTAAAAGACCTTCCATAACACCAGATATATCTAAACTTGGGAATATACCCCATGTTAATTGAGTTTTAGGGTATAGTGCCGCGAAATCCAGTTTAGCAACATCTCTAGCGTAACCAACTTCAATAAGTCTAGAAAGACCACCAACGAAGTTTCTCTTCTTCTCTAACGCTGGTATACCTAAACCATTTTCATATGACCATGCAGCCATAATCAATTTCCATTGTCCAGCAGTACCCATTGTAGATGAACGCATATATGACGTTGGTAATAACTTAGCAATTAAATAAGCGGCTTGGTTATATATTGCATCTACCTGGTCTGTTTCCCAAAGGTCATCTAATAGATATCTTTGAACTATATAATCACCCTTGACAACCACATACCCTTTTTCTAAGACTCTATCTTCTGTAATCTTATACCAATCACCATCAGAATCATTAAAAGCGTAATCAGAAGTGTCTGACCATGTCTTATTAAGAATATCACCAGGAACGTAAACCCTATTCTTTTTAGCCACACCAGAAAATTGTGTAATATACTTAAGTGACCATGATTTTATATCTGAATTAATAGCTTGTGCCCTACGAACTGAATGTGAAATATCTAACACATTATAACCCCACATAAGAGTTTGTTCAAAAAGTTCTGATTCACCACCTAATTTAAGCATCGAATCTTTCCATCTAATTTTTTTATTAGGATTAAGTGTTCTAGCAATACCTGTGATATCTATACTAAGTCTTTCACAACGTCTTTTAATAAATGGCCAATCAAAGTTAGCATCATTATAAGCTGTTATTAAATCTGGTAATCTTTCATCTATTATTTGGAAGAATCTAATAATATTACGTCTTTCTGAATCTCTTTTTTCTTGTTCAGTATTACCTCTAGTTTCTAGAACTTCTTCATAACCTCTATTATCTCTCATACCGATTTGGAATATTGCATCAGTTGATGCGTCTAATCCTTCGGTCTCAAGGTCAAATTGAAATCTATGTAAGTCGTTATAATCATCCATACCCTTAAACAATCTCTTACCTGTTTGTATAAGAAATTGCTCATCTGGGGATAACGCAACAAATAGACTCTTAAATGTCGGTGAATTTTTATCAGTGGGGTCTATATTATCCGAACTATATAAATCAACACCGCCCTCTCTAAAAAAGTTAATTAGATTTGAATAACTACCATTACATATTGCTATGAATTTATAACCATTATCTAACCTTTCTGGGGTATTACCTTCATCATCATCAACCCTAAGCTTTTTAATTTTAACTTTATACTTAGTCATTGCAGCTTTTATGTGTGAAGATTTTCCACCATATAATAAAACAGAAACCTCATGCTTCAACCAAACAAATGGTTTATAAGAATGTTTCTCAATCCTCTTACCAGTTTCTGGGTCATTAATAATTAAATCTACTGTGTTATCTCTATACGAACTCTCAATTCCTATTATGTATTTTTGAGGGTCTTTACCCTCAAGAAATTGTTCTATTATTTCAAAACTAACTGCATTACTCATAAAAACTTTTTTTACAAATATAGTTAATTAAATTTTTTAAAACAAATTTTTAAGGAATATTCTTCTTTTAATCTTTTTGTAAAAAGATTAACAAATATAATTCTTTATAAGTAAATTAGCAACTTTTTACCTTACTTTTTTATAGAACCATCAAGGACGTTAATAAATAATTCTTCTCTGATTGGAACAATAAGTGTTCCTTCTGGATGTGCAGTACCATCTAAAAACTCAATTACAAACTGACCAACGTACCTACCAGCCTTATTAGTATCCTTACTAGTAAATTGATATGCTATGTAGTACTCTTCATCTTCACAACCATTATATTGTGATTTAAGTATACACGTTGCTGGTTTTTTACCTATTTTTTTAACTCCAGTAACAACATCTGTCATACAGAAGTATATATCACTATTCTGTAACATATCATGAAATTCTTTATATGTATACCTACCATCCTTAATTAATTCCATTTTAAGTATTGGTAATGTTGCTCCTTTGTTAATGTAAAAATCCATAATTATAAATATTCATTTTTTTTATTTTATATCATCTTATGAAGGGGTATTCCATTTACTAACTCTAGCTACTGCTGGAATAGATGTAAAGGTACCATTAGATACTGTAACTTTTGCTTCATAATATGGGTAAGTTGCATCTTCAGGTGCCCATATTACAAAATCTACAACATCGTCTGCCGAAACCTCAGTATTTAAAGGTATTTGCCCAGATGCTGTGGTAACATTTGCTGAACCAGATGTTCCAGCTGTAGGTTCACTCCATACAACATGAACTGGACCTGTAGAAGGGTTAGTTAATACCACAATTTCAATATCATCTGTAGCAGCTTCGTCAAATAATAATCTAATATTACCATCATCGTATATCGTATAAGGGTCTGGAGAAGTTGGGGACGTATTAAATATTTCAAATGTCATTGAATCTGGTTCAGTAGAACCACTAACAACATTACCATTAGAATCAATCCCTAAGTTTGTAATTGGTGTTGTCCCACCTACATTGTTTATATTAAGATTAGGAACATAAACAGTATCGTTTGTTGTACTTGATATGTTTTTACCACCTAAAATAACACTTCTATTATGAGATATTGTGTTACCACTACCACCTATAATAACAGAATCTTCTGGTCTCCCAGGAAATGAAGATATTACATTAGAATCTCCACCTATTATAGCACCTCTACTAGTTTTAGTAATTGTATTGCCAGTACCACCTATTATGGATGATGATATTGATGGATTTAGTCCATTGCTATTTTCCATTCTATTTTGGGAACCAGTAATAACACAAGACTCATTATTTCTTATTGTATTATTGCTACCAAAAACAGCGTTACCACTACCACCTTCAAAGTATATATAATCACCAACAGCAATATTACATAACGAATCGGTTGCGTCACTATACATTTCTACATTTCTACCCCAAGATATACTGTAATTTGCTGAATTACCACCATATATAATTTGTGTGTTTGTAGATGTACCACCAACTAACAAACCATCTCCAATAGCTCTTAAATTATTACCAAGTGTCATTGAGTAATTCCCCCCCAAAGTGTTACCTGAACCAGCATTAATAGAGTATAGTGCATCATTATTTATAATGTTAATCGGTGGTCCCGCATCGACACTTGGGTTAGGTGTCCCTATGTTAACGCTATCAATTACTCTTAAATAAGGAACGTAAACTGTATCATCCGTTGTACCTGTGATATTTTGACCACCTAAAATAACACTTCTAGATACACCATTTAATTCATTGTTGAAACCACCTACTAGACCACTGAAAAAAGATGAATTAACTAATGAACCAGACGAACCTAATATAAAACCATATTGTGTTGATGGTCCAGTGATATCGGACAAACCAGAACTTAGAATAATTGAATCACCAGCGTTATTAATATCATTGTTTACACCACCAATTATAAATGACCTATCTGAATCCGAAGAAACATCAACAATATTATTATTAATACCACCTAAAATACCAGCTTCACTTAAATTAGAACCAGGTCTAGCTTGAATATCATTATTATTACCACCTATAATAAATGAGGTATCACCAGTTAATATATTGTTATTAAAACCACCAATAATTGAAGCATTATCAGAGTTATCTAATTTATTATTTCTACCACCACCAATTATACTATCTGTGTTTGTGTTTAATGTTGTGTGTGCAATTGTTGTATTAGTATCTATTAATGCTCCTGTTTGTGAAGTCCAATAAATACTACTACTTGATGTACCACTAACAACATTACCACTTGAATCAATACCTAAGTTATTTACCGATGTTCCTGTACCTAATGTTCCAATATTAAGTGTACCACTTATTTTAGTATTACCACTAACATCTAACTTTTCTTGAGGGTTTCTAATACCAATACCCACATTACCCTTAGTACTACCACTACCATATAATGTTAGTGTTGGTGTTGGTGTTGATAATGGGGTGTTACCAGCATAAAACAATAAACTATCTTCCTTATCACCAATACTCGACTCACCATTTACAATATGGAAATTATTAGTTTCACCATAAGCATTTAAAAAAGCATCGTTAGCCTCACCAAATTGTCCCAATTGAGCAACAGGAGTTGAACCTACAATACCTAAACCAACACCATATGATGGGTTATCACTAACTGCGTTAAACACAGTTAAACCACTAGAATCTAAAGATTTTACATAAATTTCACTTCTAATTCTATCATCGCCAAGTCTATTACCATCGGTATCTATCATAACTCTACCAGTAGAACCACTAAATTGACCTATATAGGTATTGTCATTTGTCCCTACAGATAATTTACCACTTATTTTAGTATTACCACTAACATCTAACTTTTCAGTTGGCGTTGCAGTACCAACTCCTACATATCCTCTTGTACTTCCTGAACCATGAACATGTAAATGTGGTGTTACACTATATTGTTCACCAGCAAAAAAGTTAATATTATCACTACCACCTGGTGAATTGACAAAATTTAAATCATTAGCGTTACTTGATGCCACTATTGCAGTATCACTATTTTCTCCATATATAGCAAGATTTGAATATCTATTATCAGATAAAGCTATTATTGCAATACCTTCTGACCCTGTAGAAACATTATTCACGATATTGATTGCTGTTGAACCACTTGGAGTATCATAAGATTCAAAAAGAGTATGATTACCAAATCTACCATCTGGTAAATAATCTGATTCTACATTAAATCTTACACTACCACCTGTTCCATCAATGTGTAATTTAGCAGTAGTAGCACTAAGTCCAATTCCTATATTACCATCAATATCAATGATAAAAGGTGTTGCATCTGGATTAGCTTCATCCTCCACTAAAACAATAGGTTGACTACCTGAAGTAGAGTATACATGTAATGTAGCCTGTGGTACTAAACTATTTGTACCTATACCAACCTTATTAGCTGATGATACTACTAAAGGGCTAATACCAGTATTGTCACTATCAAACCTTAATAAGTTTTCACCTCCACTTAATACAGACCTAAAGTTGTATTGAGAACCATCATTAGTGTTTTTAATCCTAAATGCTCTTTCTGGTGATGCATCATCATACTCTATCTGTAGTTTAGTATTAACCGAACTAGCACTCATACCGATACCCACATTACCACTATTATAATGTATACCATTAACATTTGTTGACCATAAAGAAGAGGTACCACCAGTAGTTCCACTAACAACATTACCATTAGAATCAATCCCTAAGTTAGTAACTGATGTAGTCCCACCTATATTGTTTATATTAAGATTAGGAACATATACTGTATCATCAGTAGCACCTGTTATATTCTGACCACCTAAAACAACACTTCTATCACCTGTTACTAATGAATTTGTTGAATGTATGAATGATGTTAAACCACTAGCAGTTGAAGAAACCCCACCAGAATGTGAGGCATTACCACTAGCCAATGTATTAAATCCTTGAGCAACAGAATAGTTACCTGTAGCATCTAAACCACTATCATTAATTGTTTTAATTGAATAGAATCCAGTTGAACCAGAAGTCCAATAATCACTTCCACCACCAGAACCAACATTAAAAGATAAATCATTACCATTTATCTTTTTAAGTGTTACTAGGTTACCAACTGTTGTGGCACTATATATTAGTTCACCTCTAAGATATATAAAGTTATTATCAACATCAATATGTTTTAATACTGACGATTTAGTTATATCTGGTGTTGGTGTTATCCATGGACTTATTAAAGTCCTAAGTATTAAATTATTATTTGGCATAACTTTTTATTTATAAATATGTAGTTTTTTTTTATTTATTATTTAGTAGTAGTAACTGTTAATGTAGAAGCTCTACCATCACTAGTTGCAAATCCTATCGTACCTCCATCACCAGGTTCAGTTTGGTAAACGGTTATTTCTTGACCATCAATACCGCTAGTAATATTAGCTGCTACATTACCAGTAGTTTCGGTGATAAACCAATTCGAACCAGCTACCCCATCATCAGCCTTTACATTTGCACTATTGAAGTTATTAGTTGTATGTACATAAACCTTTTGAGAACTAGCTGCAATATTTACAGATGTAACAATATTACTAAGGTTAGGTGACCCGAAATATATTCTAGTATCACCACCAATAGGGTCATTAGTATAAAAGAATCCAGGTATATCACCAAATATATTTTTATAATGAGATTTTATATACCAATTAATACCATCACAATAAAAAGTTATTGAGTCACCATTAGTTATATTAACTGAACTATAATATTTATCTATTTTTGTAACACCTGGTGCTACTATTACAATACTTTGTTTACCACCAACATGTTTTACAACGACTTCATTACCCTTTGATTCAGAACTAATTACTGGTAAGATAAAATCAGGTGTGTTATTCTCTTGAGTCTCCCAAGTTAATACTTTTGTAAAGGTATTTTCTAATAAATTATAACTACTACCAAAAGAAATATTTTTTACATTAACATAATCAAGTTTTAACCCATAATAACCCCAAGTAGTATTACCTTCATCGTCTGAAACTAATACTTTACCAGCACCTTGTGAACCATTATTTAATGTAAATCCACCATCAACAATAACCTTATCATTAGTTAAATCAATAGTCATTGTTTTCTTACTATCATTAGGCCAAGATGCTCCAGCACCTATAGAGCTTTGGAAACTAATTGATTCGTCAGCTTGTATTGATAGTATAGCATTTTCTGCGTCATTATCAGCGGATATGATATTTACATTATTACCACCAGAGTTCATTATCAACCCGTTATAACTAATATCTGCCCCACCATTATTAAAATATGTTGTTAATTCAATAGAGGTTTTGTCTGTATCGCCAGTACCACCATTCCTTATTTGAATACTTGAGGACGTATCAGAAGTACCACCAATATTTTTATGTTTTAATATTAAATTATTAGTGAAATTACCTACACCACTAATACCACCATAAGTTAAATTACTATACTTACTTTCAACAGATAAAATATCTGATGTACTATTAGGATTAGTAATAAGTGTACTTCCAGCAACCTCTAATTTATTGGTTGGTGATGTTCCATTACCAATACTAACATTACCACCATTAGTGATATATAATTTACCACCAGCAGTTTCACTATTTCTACCTATTTCAAACCCATCAGCCCCACTAGAAAAAGACCTTGAACCCATCAACCAATAATCCTGATTACCAGTAAAACCACCAGCAGTATTTAAAAATCTAATAGCTGAATTATCAAACCCAGAACCTTCAATATGTAACTTATTTTGTGGTGAATTAGTACCAATACCTACATTACCTGAAGGTAAAGAATACATATTATTACCGTTAACACTCCAGTCATTATCTGCTGAATTTAACGGACTTAAATCAACACTATATGTCTGACTATCGTTACGATTAAATGTAAGAGTGTTATTACTTAATGAAACTGATTCTGTAAACGTATCAGCGTCCTCAGCATTTTCTAAGTCACCTAACCTATCTTTTAATGGTTGTAACATTGTAGAAAGGTCAACACTATATAAACCATCACCATTTACATTATTATCAAAACTAATAATTTCACCGTTAAGGTTAGCGGCAGTAGTATAACTATCAGTAAGTTCTTTTGCAAATCCAGAAACTTCAAAAGTAGTACCCACATTTGTTGTATAAGTTACTATACCTGTTGACGGGTTATATAAACCGCTAACAACATGAATATCATTATCAGTAAATAAGGCAGCTGCATTAGTCACTTCAAAAGTTCCACCATCTGTGTTAGTGAATATTAATTTTTGATTTAAAGCATCTACACTACCTTGATTAACATATACATCATCAATCGATAGTATTGACTTGTTAATACCATCTAATTCACTCTGTAAACCAATAACATCACTAATTGTATGTGTATGAGCAGTGCTAGTTAGATTATCGAATGAAGTTTGATGTGGGTTATTTATATCATTAATATGTTCATTAAGTAATTCATTAACTTCTTTAATATCACCACTATTTGACTTAATCACTTTATCAAAATCTCCTAATGTTGTTTGTGTTGTACTAGTATAAGAATTAAATAAATTAGTAATATTACCATTACCAACTTCAACAGACTTACTAACCTCCTCTACCCTAATATCTTGTAAAGTATTGGTCCAACAGTTAAAATTAGATTCATTAACTGGCATATAATCAGCAAAATCTAAATCAACAGAAGCCTCTATTTCTTTTATTTGAGCCTTTGTTTGTTTTAAATCCTCTTGATTTTGTTTTATTTGTTTCTCTAGTTGATTAACAAGTTCTTCATTAACTGGATTTTGATTTTTAGTATCAAATAATTGAGATTGTAAATCTGCTATAGTAACTTCTAATTGTTGTACACTATTTTGTAGTGCATCATATTCGTTCTTAGTATTTGTATAATTTTCAGCTAATGCTCTATATTCAGTGAATGAATCTAATGAACAAACACCTCTATCATTATAACCAATATTATTTACTACCTCATTAATAGTTTTATTTATTATTTCTACTTGTTCAGTTACATTATTATTGGTTATATTAATTTCATTACTTAATGATTCAGTCTGCTTAGCATTAACCCAACAATTAAAATTAGCCTCATTAACTGGTATGTAAGCTACGAAATCTAAATCACCAGAAGACTCTATCTCTTTTATTTGTTCTAGAGTTTGTTTTAAATCTACTTCATTCTGTTGTATTTGACCATTTAAAATATCACGTTCTTCTTGTGTTGTTGCATTAACTAATTGAGATTTTAAATCGGCAATATTGGTTTCTAAATCTTGTTTATAAGATTGTAGCACATCATATTCGTTATTAGTATTTGTATAATTTTCAGCTAATGCTCTATATTCAGTGAATGAATCTAATGAACAAATACCTCTATCATTATAACCTATAGTGGTAATAATATTATTTATTTGTTCTTCTTGTATTTCGTGAAAAAATATATCTCTCCAACAAGTGAAATTAGCCTCATTTAATGGTGTGTATTTTTGAAAAAACTCATATCCAGATTGGTCAGCTCTTAAACTAGTATTATACCATTGATTTATTTGTCCACCCAAAAATGAAATATTTTGGGTATAAGATTTTACAGCTTGTACTTCATTAGCTGCTAACTCTTTTAATTGTGATTCTATATAGGCAATTTGTTCTTCTAATAATGCTATTTGTTGTAGTTCTTCTGGAGTAGGAGATACAATCTCTTTTAAAACATCTAATTCATTTTGTTTACTAGATAAATCATTTTCCAGTTGATTCTTTTCAGAAATATAATTAGCGTGTTCTTGATTTCTTATCTCTTGAATGTTTGATAATTCCTGTTCTAATTGTTTAATTGATTCTTGTTCTTTTAAACTTTTTTGATATAGATTTTCATAGAGAGCATACATCTTGTATGAACATTCCCCTCTATCATTATAACCAATAGATTTAATTACTTCACTTCTTAACCAACAATTAAAGTTAGCCTCATTAACTGGCATATATATTATAAATTCTAAATCACCAGAAGCCTCTATCTCTTTTATTTGGGCATTTGTTTGAGCTAAATCCTCTTGATTTTGTTTTATTTGTTTCTCTAGTTGATTAACAAGTTCTTCATTAACTGGATTTTGATTTTTAACATCAAATAATTGTGATTGTAAATCTGCTATAGTATCTTCTAATTGTTGTTTATTAGATTGTAATTCATCATAAACTTTTTTAATCTTTGTATACTCATGAGATAAATGTTCATATTCAGTATATGATTTTAAAGAACATTCACCTCTGTCATTATAACCTACAGAATTAATAACATCATCTAATATAGGACTTATATCAACACTATAGATATCATCACCTTTAATATTACTATTAAAATATATTGTATTACCTTTAAGATACGCTTCATCAGTATAACTATCTGTCATACCACTTGTAAACCCAGATATCTCAAAAGAACCACCTTCATTATTAGTAAGTTTTACAATACCACTTTTAATATCATAAACACCACTAACAACATTTAAGTCAGTAAATGATTTAATATCCTTATACTTTACATTACCATTGTCGTCTCTAACTAAAACTTGTGTAAGTGAATTATCATTAGCTGGTTCTATATTGATGTTCAGTTTAGGTGCGTAAACAATAGTATCTGTGTTACCACTACCTTTAATTTTTACCTCATTTTTTCTGTTATCAACCCACTCCCAAACACTATTGTTTTCAACATCTGATTTAAATTCATTTATTGTTGTGTTTATGTTAGTAACATCAGTGTTGAAGTTATTTTTAATTTCATCCGATGTGTCAGAAAGTACTCTTAACGAATCTTCATTGGTTTGAGTTAATGCACTTAAATTAAGTTCTATATCTGCACCGCAAATTTTAGTTAACTTTAATGTTTCACCATCTAATCGTGCTGAATCAATTACTTCACCCTTCAAGAAGATGAAGTTATTATCTAAATCTGCATGTGTTAAAGTAGTTCCTCTAGTTATATCCGAATGTTGTGTTCTCCACGGAGAACCCATTTTTCTAAGTATTAATCTGTTACTAGGCATAACGTTTCTTTATTTGTATCTATTTTTTATTTTATTATAATTATTTGTAATTTCACACCAATCTAAATCACAGATGTAAAATTTAAATTGTGAGATATCACCCACAAATGTTCCAGCGTAATTTTCTTGGATTATTAAATTCAAATCATCATTATCTTGACCATCAAAAGTCATTGACTCTAAAAGACCTTGAGAACCACCACCTAATGACATATTAAATGGTACCCCTAGTTGTTTATCTTTATATTCATTAAGTCTATTAGATATAAACTCATCAACATCATCAACAACGAACTTAAGTTTTGAATCTATATAAAACATAAGTCTACCCTTTCTAGGTTCACCATATTTTAAATCACACTCATCATATTCTGGCATTGAGAATCTCACAACTATATTGTGCCATTTATTATCTTCAACAACACCACTAAGTGAATATTGTTCTTCAATGGTAACACCAGTTGTATAAGTGTCTCCAGAACAATAACCTGTTAATTTAAGAGCTCTATATCCAATACTACCATCATCTTTTATTCTAAATCCAATTGCATTGTCTATAATGTCTGCATTTTTATCTAATTCAAGCAAATCTGAAGTAAAACCACTAAAGTCACAAACAGTCTTATTACCGTAACCACTTACTGGGTTACCACAACCACTACACTTACGATTACCACTAGCTTGACCAAAAATAAGAAATGGGTTTTGTGTATTTGTTACTTCTTGAGTATAACCAGTTACTGTGATAGAACCCCCTGTGAAATCACACACAGTTTTTTTACCATAACCGCTTATAGAGTTACCACATGTAGCACACCTATGATTATCACTAGCTTGACCATATATTAAAAATTGGTTATCAACCTCTTCTATATTAAGTGGTGGTGGTGATAAATTAATTGGATATCCCTCACTACCAATAAATGAAACATCAGTTTCTTTAGGTATTGTACAAAATGTTGTTACAGTTCCAGTACATCCAGTATCAGCAGTACAACCACTAGTACATCCAGTATTATTACCTTCAAAAACGTTCCAATATTTATTTTCCGCTCTTGTACCCATATAAAAGAAAAATCCTTTATTATTTGGGTATGTAACATTAAGAGTATCAGTATTACCACTATGACAATATAATTCATTTTTATTTAACCAAAAATCAGCAACCCAACCCTTTGGTACTCTAGTTGGTAGTATTTCATATGAATAACCATCTAATTTATAATAACCTTGGTAGAAACCACCACAAAGTGATAAATAATTACCAGTGGTACCACTACTATTAGTTATTTCAAATGGATATTCATAATTACCAGTAGCACCTGTAACTCTTGTTAATGTTAACCTAGTGTCGCCAGAAGGTATTATTGTTGTTGTACCACTAAGTGTGTGTGTTAAGCCTGTATTACTAGTATCACCACTATTCTTAATATATTCTATATAACCATTATCAATACCAGTTAAACCAAACGTTTGGAATGTATATCCAGTATTTGTAGCTTCAGACCACGTAGATAAACTATATATGGTATTTGCTGATGTTGACCCAGTTGAAAATATATTTGGATTATTAAAATCGTAATGAACCACTAAACAATCACCAGATATAACAGTATCACACACACATGGTGCAGAAACTTCATCTTGAGCAAGATATAAGTCATAATATTGACTATTACTCAAGTACATATCTATTTTATTAAAATTGTAGTTTTTTAAATTACCCATTATTAAAATGTTTCAAGTCCAGTTCTCCTCCAACCGTTTTTAGTCCTTATATATAAGTATTCATCATCTCTCGTAACTTCACCTATTTTACCATTATTATCATTACTAGATGTTGGGGTAAATTCTGGTATCACTAAACCATCAGGTTTTAAGTGGGTATTTGTAGTCCAATCACCAGATGAATCAACCATAAGTGTTGCATCATTATTTTCATCAATACCCTTAACAACTGTTAAACCACCATCAAGTGACGATTCATGAGTACCACCATAATTTAATTCTATATTATTATCTTCAGAAGCGATTGTTTGTGTTTCAAATATTAATTCTTCTTTACTAATATTAGTTACACCACTATCAATTAATTCTTTAATAGCTTCAACAAGTAATGCTGTAACATCTTGATAATGAACTCCCATTAACTTATCTTCAGTTCTTTCATTTCTGAATGTTAATTCTGGTACAATCTTTTCAACCTCTTGTGCTATAAATCCTATTCTAGTGTTATCTGTAACACCTCTATCAATATCTTCTTTCCATTTATAGTATACACCTCTAAGTTGTTTAATCTTTCCTAACGCACTATCAATAGTGATTATTTCATCTTTCATTCTTTCATCTGATATACTGGTTGTTAAAACACCATTAGCATCATAATGTAAAGCACCAGCTGAAGCAGTTGCACCTATATTTCTAAATCTACCATTACCATCAACATCAATTTGTTGTGTAGGCGATTCTGTTGCGATACCAACATAACCTTGAGTAATACCTGTACCTTGTATGTGCATATCAGCAGTACCACTAGCATCTTGACCAGCATAAAATCTAATATAATCCGCACCACTACTAGCACCAGTACCATCAGCAGAAATAATATTTAAACCATTACTACTAATTCCAGCATATATGTGCATATCACCAGGTTGACCATAAGTTGCGTAAATAACGTCATCCCACGCTCTAATACCAATACTACCACCAGCGCCAGTACCAGCACCTCCAGTACCAACACTCATTTGATACCTAACTAACTTTGATGAGCCAGATATTGCAAAAAATGGACCAGCTGAATAATCCATATCACTATACAAAATACCACCAGGTTGTGTTACGGTAAGATTATTCATATACACTGTATCGTCAGCTGTAGCTGTAATACCTTGACCCCCTAAAATAACACTTCTACCAATACCAATATTAATTGTATTACCAGTACCACCAACTACTACTGAACTATTTGAATTATTTATAAAATTATCTTCACCACCTAAAATAGACGAGTCATTAGAGTCATAAATTTTAGATATGCTTGAACTAATTATTGACGATGAGCTACTACCAGTAATTGTTACGTCATTACCACTATCACCTCTTGAACCTAAAATAACTGATGAGCTTGTAGTATCAACATAAGACCTAAAAGAACTAATGATAGAAGAAATATTACCACTAGTTAAATTAGATGAAGCAGAACCCAATATAAGTCTTTCACTACCATCACCTATCATATATGAAGTGTTACTAGCACCTATCATATTTCTTCTAGCTATTGTAGCACCACTTATAACACCATTAAATACCCCCATAATTAAATTACCAGAATGAAAATCGCTGTCATTACCATATATTTGAGCATCTACTGAACCAAAAATATTAGTACGTCCATTACCAGTTATCCCACTATCTACAGAACTAATAATTGTTGATGTATTAGAACTCATAATAGTGGAGTCATTTGAAGCTACTATAGCCTCACCATTACCTATTGCTCCAAAATGAATTGTATTACCAGTACCACCAGCAATTACTGAATCAGTATGTCCAGAAGTTATTGTGTTTAAGTAACCACCAATAATTGCTGACCTATTAGAAAGATTATTAATATTATTATTAACACCACCTAAAATACCAGAATTAACAGAAGTATCAATAGTGTTAGCCTCACCACCAGCAATTATTGAAAAATCAGAAAGACCATTAATAGTATGACTACCTTTTTCATCCTTAAGTGCACCATTACCAGTACCATCCTCTTCCCAGAATGTTGCACCAGATGTTGCAGCCGAAACTGGACTCCATATTGCCTCACCCTCAACACTATCACATGTTAAAACATAACCAACTGAAGGGTTATTTGTTACAATAAGTCTATTTGTTCTTGTTATCTCTGGATTATCAATCCAAATTGTTCTATCTTTATAATCAAGTGTCCCAGCACTTAAAAAGTCCACTTCGTTATGGGTTACAGTACCACTATATACTGGACCAGCACCACTAAAAATAGCGTTAACAGCTAAATCAAAACTAGTTCCTGTATATTCTAAATTTATATTATATCCATCAAGAGTTGTACCTGTAGAACTTACAACAAATACATTTCCAGTATTTTGTGTAATACCACTATTTGAAGATGTTATTGCTGATATTGAAGAATTTGCAATATCCATTCTTGAGTCATACCAAGTGAAGTTCGTTGTTACTGCATTTCCACTAAAAGTACTAACAACTGTAGTATATGATTCAGTAACAGCACTGTTGCTTGGGTCAACTCCTGTAGTCAATGCACTAAAAGGTACTCCAAACACCGTCCCACCAGAAAGATTCGTTAAAGTTCTCTCTCTTTGTTTTATCTGTCTATTATCTGAATAATCTAATTTTGTTCTAAAACCCATAATTAAAAATCTTTTTATATAAATATTATCGTTTTCGCTTATATTTATAATAAAAACAATATTTATGAAATTCACTAAAAAAGAATTTGAGAAAAACTATTCACCTAAAGGTGATGATGTAAAAAAGGAAAGCGAGGATATAGAAGAAATCGCTGATATTGGTGATATTGAATTTGGTGGTGATAAACCAGAATTATTTGCTGTTAGTCAAATAACTACGAATACTCAAAAATCACATGATGATAATTCAGATTATGAAGAAGATATACCTACAACTGGTGACGACTATGCAACTATGACTAAAAATAAATTAAGTAGGTTTCATCCCTTTGGTCCAAACATGGGTAATCCTTTTGGCGTTGGTGGTGTATATGAAAACTCAACCAACGAAGAAGCTAAAGGAAAGATGGAGGATTTAATTAAAGAATTACTCAGTAAATATAATTCCAGTAGGGAAATAGTAGATAAATTAAATCCAGAAGATATTAACAATAATAATATAATGGATATTGATGAAATTGATAAACCAGATGTTATTACAACTATGAATAAGTTTATTACAGCTATTTCAAGTTCTGAGTTAACTGAAGATGAGTTTGGTGCTGTTATGTACCATACAATTAAGACTATTTCTGATAAGGGTGTTGATTTTAAAAAGATACCTAAAATAATAAAAGACGAAATTAAAAAAATCATAGGATAATGCCTAATTTGGATTTAGATAAAAAAGAAATAACAATATCTGATAATAGGGTTAAAGAGTATTTGGGTAAAGATAAAATTAGTGGTAATCATTTAACCACCGAAATATCTAGACTTAAAAGTTATCTTAAAGAAAACCCTAATGAAGAGAAACAATACGTTCTTAATTATCTTGAAGGTAAAGCAAAGACCCAAAGAAATGCTATTGATGCCCCAAAAAGAGCAAGAATGAATATAGGTGCTCAAGGGACCAAAAAATCAATAACTGGTGACATGAACAACTATAAGGAAGGTAAATCAAAAGATGGTATTAACTTAAAAAGAGTTAAGGGTGATGCTAAGTTAACTGGTAAAGGTTTAGACGGTAAAACAAATCAATCTTCTAAAATTAATGACCCAAATAAAATAACATATTATGAGTCATATGAGTCAGAAATTGAATCTATGAAATATTTAATAGAGTACATGAATAATAACAATAATAAAATTTAATAATTATGCCAAGTCAATTAGAACAAATCGCTATCGCAACAAGAAACACTTTAATAGCTACTAATAATTACGATAACGCAAGTAATAGTAATAATTATGGTGCAACACACACCAGAGCATTATCAGACGCATTAACACCTGTTTATGGTAAGGGTACTGGAGTATTCTTAGACACTTACAATGGTGGGGGTGATTTTGATATTAATGGTAACCCAGCTGCTGGTGGTTCTGGTAGATTAGCTGCTTATGCTAATAACGGTGCTACATGGGGATACACACCAACAACAGAATATACAGCACCAGACACTTCAGGTAACGTTGGACAAGTAACTATATAAAAAAATTTAAGTGAAACTTTACAATTTATATAAAGAGATTATATTAGAAGCAGAAGACCAAGAGGTTAATGCTAATATTAATATACCTTGTTTTGGTGATTACACTAAAATGAGTATTGATAATATAATTGATGCGTTAATTGAAGGTTGTATAGATGCTAATAATAATAAGTTTTGGTATCCAGCCAATATATGGTATGACGGTGAAAGTACACCAAGGTATGTTTTTATCCATGCCTTAGGTAATTTTAAAGGTGGTTTAGGTATTAGAGCATGGCAAACATCAGGACCTAGTAAATCTGGAGAACAAGCCCCACCAGAAAAAAGAAATGCTAAAGTTGGTTGGAGAATATTTTTCACTAATAAAATAAATAAAATAGAACCAAGAAACTTTAAGATATATAACCCATTTAATGGTTATGCTGGTCCAGACACTGACCAGAAAATGATTAATGGGAGAACAATAAAAGGAATAAAAAAATAAAAAGTTATGAATGGAGCACCACCACCAGCAGATTTATCTAAACTTAAAAATATTTTAGGTAATGCCAAGTCTATCATGAATAAAGTAAATGATGGGAATTATGAAACAGGTAATGTTGACGGAAATACACTTGTACAAAGTACAGATGGTTATGTTAATGAGGGAAACATGAGTCCTAATGCAACTACAATGGGTAATTCAGCAAGACAAATGAAACAACCTAGTAAAGATGCTATTATGAATTCTAAAATGCCAGAAGTTATTAAAAAAGCTATGCTAGAAAACCCAATATCACAACCAAAAATAAATCATACGTTTAACTTAGATGATGTATCTGATTTAATTGATGATAAACCAATTCCAGCACCAACTACTAAAAAAAGAGTAAATGAAGGTGTTGTTAAAGGAGATATGATTACAATTAGTGAAGCTGGATTAAGAGATATGATTAAGGATGTCTTAATCGAATACTTATCTGCTGATTATAGTAAAAACATTACTGAGGGTGTAATTAAGAAAACTATCAACACTCTTATCAAAGAAGGTAAAATTAAAACCAAACCAACTAAATAATATTTATCAAATACTAAATAAATGAGGCTCAGTGATTACTGGGCCTTTATTGTTTACATTATTGATATTTATCATTATACTTAACTATAATTATAAAAGTTTTAACTAGTTAAGTTTATGAGTAAGAAAATTAAAGTTTTAGTAGTCCCTAGTGACCGTACTGGAGTAGGATACTTTAGAAGTACAAAACCACACATTACATTAGAAAATAACCATTCAGATGAATTTCATGTAGATATTGATTATGAACCAAAAATTCATGATGATAATTTCTTAAAACAATATGATGTTATCCATTATCATAGAAGTCTTGGTCCATTTGAAAATATGGACAAAGTCCTAGATAGATGTGATGAACTTGGTATTGTAACCATGATGGATATTGATGATTATTGGTCTCCAGGTAAACATCACCCAGCACACTTAATAATTAAGCAATCTGAAATGGATAAGAAAATCTTAAATAATATTAAGATTGCTAGAAATGTTGTTACAACAACACCATTATTTGCTGAGGAAATTAAAAAGTACAATAAGAATGTACACATATTACCAAACGCAATTGACCCTAATGAAAAACAATATACCTCAAACCCAGAACCATCAGATAAGCTTAGGATTGGATGGTTAGGTGGAAGTAGCCACCTTAAAGATTTAGAATTATTAGGTAACTTTATAGCTCAATTAAAAAGTAATAATTTAATTGATAAAGTTCAAATGGTTTTGTGTGGATTTGATTTAAGAGGTAATGTAACAATTATTGATGAAAAAACTGGTCAAAGAAGGCAAAGACCTATACAACCACACGAAAGCGTTTGGTATCAGTATGAAAAAATATTTACCGATAACTACTCTATCGTTAGTGAAGATTATAAGAAACACTTGTTAAGTTTTAAACAAGAAGAATATGAAGGTGTTGAAAATGAAGGATATAGAAGAGTTTGGACAAAACCAGTATCGACATACGCTACTAATTATAATCTATTTGATGTTTCTTTAGCACCATTAGAAGAACATATCTTTAATAAGGTAAAATCACAATTAAAGGTTATTGAGGCTGGATTCCACAAAAAAGCTATTATAGCTCAAGACTTCGGACCATACCAAATAGACCTAACAAGTTATTATGATAGACCACAAAAGGGTCAACATGAATTACCTGTAAACCCAGATGGTAACGCATTATTAGTTAAGTCTAATAAAAACCATAAGGATTGGTTTAGAAATATTAAGAGATTGGTTGAAAATCCAGAATTAGTTACGGAACTAAGTTCTAAATTATATGAAACTGTTAAAGACACTTATAGTATCGATGCTGTAACTAAAAATAGACGTGATTTATACGTTAAGTTATTAGAAACAGTTAAAAAAAATAGTGAAGCTATTGCATAAAATAAAAAAAAGTAATAAATTTGTTGTTATGAAAAATAAAGAAAAATTAATGTTAGTGTTCGACTTTATAAGTGATTACCTAATAAACGAAGGCAATGTAAACGATACGGAAGTTGAAGTTGATAAAGTAAGAACCTCATTTGAAGGTACAATGGGAAGAGCTCATGATATAATGAAAAAGGTAGAGGAAATGGATAAAACTGATGCTAAGATTAAATCAGCTGTAAATAACGCTACTAAACCGTTGAAAGAAGCAATTAATAAGGTTAAGACTTTGCATAAAGAAGAATCAGAGCTAAATAAGAAAACTGAAGAAGTTAAAGATTTAACAGAAAAGTTTACAGAAAGAACTGGTGTTACTTTAGATGATGAAGGTAAATTAGTTGAAGTTAAGGTTGGACCATTAAAAGAGTACACAACCATATCACAACTTATGGAAGATATTAATAAATAAATTAGTAAGTTATGTTAACAGAAGAGAAAATTTTAAAAAACGCAAAAAAGTTTAATGACACTGGTGTTAAATACGAAGTGATTAATGATGACCTAATCAATATGTTAGGTAAAGAGTTTATAACCGCACCATGTTCTACAACAACAAATTTATATGGTGCTTATGATGGTGGTTTAATAAATCATATTCTTAATACAACTAAATACGCTTTAAAGATTAATGAAGCGTTACCAGAGACTAAGCAAGTAAGTGTTACTAACATCATTAGAGTATGTCTTATTCACCAAATAGGTAAGGCTAAGATGTTTACCGAGCAAACGTCTCAATGGCATAAGGATAACAGAGGCGAAATGTACACATTCAACGAAGAGTTATTATCTATGTCAACGTCTGAACGCTCAGTATATTACGCACTTAAATCTGGTATTAACCTTAGTGAAGACGAAGTTTTTGCGATTTATAATTATAACAGTGATTTTGCACAAAGACCTATGACTACTTTAGGTGAGAAATTAGCTGCTTTGTTAAGAACCGCTAATATGGTTGCAGTACTTGAAGAAAAATAAGAAACATATGGATTATAATTTTAACGAAGATGAAATGTTTAATAAGTTAATGAAAGCCATTAATGAAGAGGGTAGTTATAACTTAGAAACATTTAATGATGAATTTAACAAACTAGTGGATGATATAAGTAATACAACTTATACTGCTTATTCCGTTAAATTTATTAATAAGTCTAACAATCAAGACCCAGAATACGCAACCGAAGGTTCAGCTGGGTTTGATTTTAGGGCTGACTTAAGTGAACCTATTCACCTAAATCCTGGTGAGATAACAATGGTACCAACAGGGTTATACTTTGAGTTACCGTCTAATCTTGAATTACAAGTCAGACCTAGAAGTGGTTTATCAGCTAAGCATGGTGTTACAGTATTAAATTCACCAGGAACTGTTGATTCTGACTATAGAGGTGAAGTTAAAGTTATCCTTATTAATCATGGTAAGGATACTTTTGTAATTGAGAACGGTGAAAGAATAGCACAAGGTGTTATTGCAAATGTGATTGGTAAAAATTTAGTTAGTCTTACAAAGACAGAAACTTTAAACGATAGTGAAAGAGGTGAAAGTGGATTCGGTTCAACAGGTACAAAATAGAAATGATATGAGTAATTTTTTTTATGAGCAAGTAAGTTTAGATTTTAATGATTTATTGATTAAACCTAAAGCCACTAGTGATATAGTTAGTAGGAGCGAAATAACTATATTAAATGAAAATGGTAAACTACCATTATTTACTGCTCCAATGGATACTGTTGTTGACAAAACTAATTACAATGAATTTGATAAGTTAGGTATTAATATATGCTTACCAAGAGGCGAAAATGGTGACGACTCAATGTTTCAGTCATACTCACTTAAAGATTTTATCAAAGAATTTATATTAGAAGAAAAGGTTCTACGAACATATGCCAAAGGCTCATCTGACACTATGTACAATATGAGGACATTTAAAGTCTTAATTGATACAGCAAATGGTCATACAAAAGAAATGTTAGACGCTGTACAAGAAGCAAAAAGATTATGGTCTAATAAATTAATCTTAATGGTTGGTAACATAGCTAACCCACAGACATACGTTTTATTATCCGAAGCTGGAGCTGACTATATAAGAGTTGGTATTGGTAATGGTGGTGGTTGTCTAACCACACAACAAACAGGAATTGGTTTTCCAATGGCTAGTTTAATTAAGAAATGTTACGATGTATCATGTACGTTAGATAATCCAGCAAAAATAGTTGCTGATGGTGGTATGAAAAGTTATTCAGACATCATTAAGGCTTTAGCGTTAGGTGCTGATTACGTTATGGTAGGTAGTTTATTTAATAAAGCTCTAGAGTCTTGTGGTGATAACTATATAATGAAAAAAGTACCTATAACACAATTTGGTGCTGAAAAAGCATATAGTATCGGTTTACCTGTTTACAAAAAGTTCAGAGGCATGAGCACCAAAGAAGTCCAGAAGAAATGGGGTAATAATATACTTAAAACTTCTGAAGGTATTGTAACATATAGAAAAGTGGAATACACACTTAGTGGTTGGATTGATAACTTTAAATCATATTTGCGTTCAGCTATGAGTTATTCAGACTCTAAAACCCTTGAAGAATTTATTAATAAGGCCGAGTTTTTAAAGATAAGTGAAAATTCATTTAAAAGATTTAATAAATAAAAATTTAACTTATGATAAATGAAAAAATAAAAAGGATAAAAGATAGAATTAATTGGTTAAAAACTCAAATAACCATGAGTGCTTATTATGATGGGTGGACATTAAATGGTTTTAGAAAAGAATTATCTGAGTTAATTGGTAAATTAAGTAACTTAAAATGAAGTATATTTTTATACATATAGGTAAAACAGCTGGAACTAGTTTTAGAAATTTCTTAGAGTCTAATGTAAGTAGACCATATTGGGGGTATGCTAAAACATATGTTTTGACACACGAAGATTTAGATTTTAGAAAACCTGATAAATTCACACAGTTGGAACCTAGAGGGTATAGTGTGTTTGAACATTTTGATTTATTCTCTGAACATGCTCCGTGGGGATTACATAGATACTTAAAAACAAAAGAATACCAATACATAGCTATGTTAAGGGAACCAATTTCTAGAACTATATCAGCATACAGGTACGCTATAGATAGGGGTTGGATAAATGACGATAAAAATATTATTGATTGGTTTAATGAAGTAAGAAATAAAGATAAAAAACATTACCAATTAAATTACTGCTCTGGTATGTCAATAGACGCACCATCAGAAGTAAAACTAGACAAAGCTTTAATAAACTTAAAAGATAAAAAGTTTTTATTTGGTTTAACAAGTAAATACGATGAATTTATTGATTTATGTTGTGCAATAAATAACTGGAAACCGCAATATAGAACAACAAATGTGACTAAAACTAAAAAAGAGATAAACCAAGAAGATAAACATAAATTACAAGAACTGCTTTCAGGTGAAATAAATTTTTATGAAGAAGCTGTTAAAATATATAACGAAAAATATAAAAACTTTATAAAATGATTAGTATAGTTTATTGTACAAGATTTGAAAATAAAAAACACCAAGAACACTTGATTAAATCTTCTGGATTACATAAACACGTTGAAGTTATTGAAATCATTAATAATGGTGAATCACTTACTAAAGCATATAATCGTGGTTTAAAACTAGCCAAAAACGATATCATTGTATTCTGCCATGATGATATTATTATTGAAACTAAACAGTGGGGTAAGAAACTTGAAAAATTATTTAACAGAAATAAGGAGTTTGGCATCATAGGTGTTGCTGGAACTAAGAGTTTATCTGAATCTGGTAGATGGTGGGATGATAGGTCAGCAATGTTTGGTAGAGTAAAGCACACACACCAAGGTAAATCATGGCTTTCAGCATACAGTGAAGACCTAGGTGAAAATATTGAAGAAACTATAGTAGTTGACGGTGTATGGTTCGCTGTACATAAAGACAGACTTAAGAAAGACTTCGATGAATCGGTTGAAGGTTTCCATTTCTATGATGTCAACTTCTGTTTCCAAAATAGGTTTGAAGGTGTAAAGGTGGGTGTAACTACTAAGATTAGAGTCAACCATATGTCTATTGGTGAAACTAACAACCAATGGGAAGAAAACAGAAAAGAATTTGCTGAAAAATATAAAGATGAGTTACCAGTTAGAATTAAAGATAATTTTGAAGGTAGAAAATTAAAAGTATTAATGGGTTGTCTTAACTTCCAAGGATTAACTGGTTCTGAAATATCAACACTTGAAACAGCTAAAGGGTTAGCTAAAAATGGTTGTGATGTATCTGTTATATCAACAGCTGTTAGTCCAAAGTTTAAACAAACATGTAATAGATATAATATTAAGACTTATTTAATGTCTGAACCACCAGGATATAAGATGGGTGATGGTAAGTGGGGTGTTAATACACCACAAGGTCATCAACTATCTAAACCAGGGGTGCTTTACGCTGTAAAACCAACCGATTTCGATATTATTCATGCTAATCATGAACCAATTACTAAACAATTATTACAATTATATCCAGATAAGAAATTCGTTAATATTGTTAGGTCTGAGGTAATTGATTTAGAGAACCCAATAGTTGACACTAAGATTAAGAAATATATTGCAATTAGACCAAGTATTAAGGACTATATTGTAGAAAACTTTGGTATTGGTAAAGATATCGTAGAAGTTATTTATAACCCATTTGATAAATCTAGATTTAAGAAACAAAGTTTACCATCTGGAACAGATAAAAAAGTAACTCTTTTCGTTGGTACAATGGATTATTTAAGAGAAAAATCTATTAGAGACTTAGTAGATAAGTGTGTTGAACAAAATAAGGAGTTATGGCTTGTTGGTAAGGATAGTAATAGTTACGGTGTTAAATTAGGTCAAGATAATGAACATGTTAAGTATTTCCCACCAACAGATAACATAGAAGAATTCTTTTATAAGTGCGATGAAACTGCTGGGATTATGCTTGGAAGAACAACCATTGAAGGGTTCTTATGTGGTAAACCAGCAATAATTTATAACGTGGATAAACAAGGAAATATTATTGACTCTGAATTCATGGAAGTCCCAGAAGACTTGAGTATATTTGATGTTGATAGTATAATCCCTAAAATAAAAGAAACTTATATAGATGCATACAACACCTAAAATATTATTGGCTGGACCATGGATTGGGGAGTTTGGATGGGAATTATTTTGTTGGCAAGGATTTGTTAGAAAATTATCAAAAAATTATGACAAGACTATCATAATAGGGAGACCAACAAATAAATTATTATATTCAGACTTTGCTGATGAATATATAAAGTTTGACCCAGAAAGTTTTAAAACTGATGCATGGAATTGTCACGGTGCTAAATCAGCAAACGATATCATATCAAGTATTCCACATACTGATTATTTAAATGGTGTTTTTGATATCGGCATGAGGTATAGTCAGAAAGGTGTTACAGACACTAAGGGATTATTCTTTAGTCAACAAGATTTTATAAAATTAATATCCGATAAGAAAGGTAAAAAGTTTGATGTTATATTCCATTGTAGAAATAAATCAACTGGTTCTGACAGAAACTGGTCTTACGAACAATGGGTACAACTAAAAGAAGATTTAGGTAACTTATCGGTTGCGTGTATTGGTAATCATGAATCATTTCATATCCCAGGTACTGAAGACTTAAGAGGTATTGATTTAGATGAGTTAGTTGCGACAATGAATGAGAGTAATCTTATCATAGGACCAAGTAGTGGCCCAATGCACCTAGCTAGTCTCGCTGGTATGACACACTTAGTATGGAGTACCGAATATAATAGGGTTAGGTATGAAAAAGACTGGAATCCATTAAGAACAAAGGTTATATTTTATTCTGAAGGTGGATGGAATCCAAAACCTTTAGATATTTCAAAAATTATAAAAAATATAGTATGATTGCATTATTAACAGGATATAATGGTTTTATCGGTCAGAACTTGAAAAAGGTTCTGATAAAAAGAGGTTATAACATATTAGGTATCGAGAAAGAAAATGTTATAGAATATTTAGGTGAAGACATTAATGTGTTTGATAATCTTGTTAGAGAATGTGACGTTATTTTCCATGTAGGAGCTATCTCTGATACTGCAAATCAAGATTACCATGAAATGCTTTTATATAACTATCAATTCACTAAAATATTAACTGACTTAGCTAATAAACACGGTAAGAAGGTAATTTACTCAAGTTCCGCAAGTGTTTATGGTGATGGACACAATACAAGTGTTCCAAATAACATATACGCCTGGTCTAAGCTATTAGGTGAAGAATATGGTAGACTTTCTTATCCAGAAGGTTTTACATCACTTAGATATTTTAATGTTTATGGGCCTGGTGAAGAGCACAAGGGTAATATGTCATCAATTGGTTACCAAGCATATCTTCATCATCACCAAAATAATAGGATATACTCATTTAATTTATTCCCTAAAAAACCAACAAGAGACTTTGTTTATGTTAAGGATGTAGTATCAGCTAATATTGCAGCATCTGAAGCTGAATGTGGTATTTATGACGTGGGTAGCGGTTCGTCAAGGTCTTTTGAAGATTTCCTTTACAATATGAGTAAAATTCCGTATAATTATGTGAGTGAAGATAAGATACCAGAATGGTATCAGTTTTACACTAAAGCTAACGAAGAAATGTGGTTACCAAACTGGGAACCAATGTTTCAATTAGAAGATGGGTGTAGAGACTATTTAAACTACTTAAAAGATGGAAGGAAAGAAGATACTACTACTGGGAGAAACCTGTCTTGATAAGTTCATTTATGGAACTTGCGATAGACTTAATCCAGAAGCTCCAACACCAGTATTCAAGGAAACTAAATCACACTCCAATGTAGGAATGGCTGGTAATGTATATGAGAATTTAAAATGGTTAGGATTACCAACTGAATTTATTTCAAATAAAGCTCAAATAACTAAGAGTAGGTTTGTTGATGAAGTATCTAATTATATACTCATTAGGGTTGACGATGAACCAAAATTAAAAGCGTTAACATTGAAGGATATTGATGTTAGTAGGTTAGAAGAATATGATGCTATTGTTATCAGTGATTATAATAAAGGTCTTTTAGGTAAGGAATTTTTAAGTAACTTATTTACGCACACTAAGGCTTTGAATATCAAAACCTTTATGGATACTAAAAAAGATATTGATGAATGGGCTATTGAATGTGATTATATTAAGATTAATCAAAAAGAATTTAACAACCCAAAACACATCAAATACCTTTCAAATAATTTTTTCAAAAATAAATTAATTGTTACACTTGGTTCCGATGGCTGCCTTTATTCAGGCCAACAACATAAAACTATAGAAGTACCTGTCAGAGATGTCGTTGGTGCTGGGGACACGTTTTTAGCTGGTTTGGTTTATGGTTACCTTATAGACGGTGAAATAGAGAGTGGCATAAGACTCGCTAATAGACTTTCAGCTGACGTTGTATCAAAAAGAGGTGTAGCATTACCAGATAAAAAAATGATATGAAGATACTATTCGTAGCAGTATTTAACAAGAGCTCTACTAATTGGGCTCAGTCACAAGCATTTCAAGAGAATGGGCATCAGGTAATTGAATTCAATTATAGAGACATAGCAGCTAAGGTAGGAAACTATAAACGTGACGACATTCTTATCGAAACCTGTAATAATGAAAAACCAGACATTCTTATATTCAGTAAATGTAATGAAATAGATGTAAGGGTTGTTATCGAATGTAACGAGATTACGAAAACCGTACTTTGGTACATGGACCCACTCAATTACAACTTCAATAAATCATTAGTTAAAAAGATAAAACATTGTCATAAGGTTTATTGTGCATTGTGGGACCCATATGAAGCTGCAAAGCAATATGGTGGTGATAAAGTAAACTTCTTACAAGAAGGTTTCGACCACATACAGAATTATCCTGTAAATACTGATTACCTATATGAAGCCTCATTTATTGGTGTGCTTAGAAATAAAAGAGTTGATTACCATAGAGAAATAGGGTTTAAAGTTATATCTGACGCATATGGTGAAAAACATTCTGAAGCAGTTAGTCAATCTAAAATTAACTTAAACTTCACTGAAGGTGGCACTTCCGACAGAACCTATAAGGTATTGGCTAGTAAAGGATTTCTACTTACTGAACCGTGGCCAAACATGGGACTAGATTTTATAGACGGTAAAGACCTGGTTACATTCAATAATAGTAATGAATTAAAGAATAAGATTGAATACTACCTTAATAATGAAGAAGAACGGTTAATAATTGCCGAAAATGGTTACAAGTCCGTTCAAAAGTTTAGTAGGCTTGAATGGGCTAAAAAAATACTAAAATAACAAATATAAAACTTGATTTATAGTACAATATAACCTATATTTATAGTAATATAAAAATAAAAGATATAGTTCAAATATGAGTAATTTAAAAAATGAATATGGAAAAATAGTGAATAAAACCACTAATCTTGAAGAAGCCTTTAAATGGGCGTGTGATGGTCCACATCATTTAGTCCCATACAATAAAGAAAATTACAAACCATTAAATGAATATGACAAAAAATCTAACAACCTATACGGTGACCATCTAAGAGATTTATTAAAACATATTAAAAATTGTAATCATATCACAGAAGTGGGACATAACATAGGTCACACGGCTAGAGTGTTTTTATATACAAAACCAAATAAATTAGTATCCTATGACATAAAAGACTTTTCTAAAAATGGTGTGAAAGAATTGGCAGAAAAAAATAATATTAAATATGAATTTTATGTTAAAAATAGTTTAGATATTAATATTGATGATTTTGAACAAACAGATTTTTTATGGTTGGATGGGAATCATTCTGAGACACACGTTTATAAAGAATTAAATAAATTTGAAGGTAAAGTTAATAAGTATATATTCTCTGATGATACTGAAGCTGAAGGGACTCCTGGACCAACTGGTTATGGTGTCCTAAAGGCATTTAATAAATTTTTAGCTGATAATGATAATTGGGAGTTAGAAACCCAAAGTATATTAGGACCTGGTTTTATTGGAATTAAAAGAAAGTAATGGGTTTAGTAATTTCATATCCAATATTTTTTAATTCTGGTAGAAAATCCACAGACATTTATAGGGATGGATTAATTAGAAACGCTAAAAAATATAAAGACATTTTCCCTAAAGCCAAAATGGTGGTGTACCATGACAATAGTGTTGATGATATCTTACTTACAACTCTTAAAGAGTGTGGAGTAACTTTAAAAGAAAGACCAAGTAATAATAACTGGTCTGGCACTTTCTGGAGGTTCGAAGAATTAGACAATATGGTTAACTATGAAAGATTCTTAAGGGATTTTGTTTGGTCACAAGCAAAAGAAAGAGCATTAATTAATATAGAAAAAAGGTCATTCGAATCACTAAAAAACATCGTTAATAGTCGCCCACATATAGTACCCAAGTGGATGTTAGAAGATAATTATTTAGAAAGAATTTTTACGAAATGGAGCGCAAAATAAAAATACTATTTATATGTCCTGGTGGGCAAACCAATTTAAACTCACCAAGCGAAAATTTAGCCAAATATATTAATTTAAATTATGGTAATATAGAAATAGATATTTTTAATCAAACTTACAGACCAGTTAAAAATAGCGCTATAGGTTATGATTTGATTTGGGGCGACATGGATGGTAATAATGTACCATCAATTGCTATTAAACTGTCAAAAGAAGCCAACATCCCCTGTTATATTCATGGTGAATGGGTACCACCATATAGATTTGAAAATGGATGGTCCAAATACTTTAACGAACCAACCAACTTAGGTCACAAAGGTAGGTACATGCAGAACTTAAAAGCCATGCAAGACGCTGATGTTGTTAGTCTCGCACTTAGTTCTACTCCAGGTGGGTTTGAATGGATTAAGGAAAAGACTGGGATTGATTTCAACAATAAGTTTGTTAGGTATCCAGCCTGTAAAGAATATGATATAATTAACTTACCAAAGAAGAATCAAGTTGCAACTATTGCCAGGGTTAATGATGGTAAGAAAAGAGTGTCACGCACAGTTGAAGCTATCGCTAAGACTGAAACTAAACCCAAGTTCGTTGTGATTGGTGGAAACATATCTCACCCTAACGTTAATATTGAGGCCCTGGGCGCTTTTAATAATGATGACAAGGTAAAGATTTACGCTGAGAGTAAATTAGCCATACAACATTGGTCTGGTATTCCACCAGCTGAATCAATACAACAATTATGCCCAGTAATTAGTTTCGATATTCCATACATGAAAGAATTATATGGCGATGGACTTATCTGGGTTAATAAAGACGACACGGACGATTTAGCGAGTAAAATAGACTACTGGTTAACACACGACAATGAGAGAGAAGAGTTTGCTCATTATAGTAGAGAAAAGCTATTAAATGGTGAATATGGGGTTAAATTAGATTCTAAGAGAGCAGAATTAGTTGTCCAAAATATCTTAAATGTTATTAAGTAATGAGTAAACCAATACCAAAAAAAGGAAAATTAGTACCAAAGAAATGGGGCTACGAATTATGGATACACAATAGTGAAGCTTATTGTGGTAAATTACTTGTATTCAATAAAGGAGCTAAGTTTAGTATGCACTATCATATTCGCAAGGAAGAGACATGGTACATATCTAAAGGTGAATTTGAATATAATTGGATTGACACTACAAACGCAAATAGAATAACACAAACAATTAAAGAAGGTGATATAATTCACTTAGTTCAGGGACAACCACACCAGCTTAAAGCACTAACTGATGGTGCTACAGTTTTTGAAGTATCAACAGAACACTTTGATGAAGATAGCTATAGAGTCGAACCAGGTGACTCTCAAAAATAAATATGCTAATATATGTTGACATAGACGGTACTATTTGCGAGTCATTTAACTCGGATTACCATAAATCGATTCCCATCCAAGAAAACGTTGATAAAATAAATAAACTTTATAATGAAGGTCACACCATAATATATTGGACAGCCAGAGGTCAAACGTCTGGTAAAAACTGGACCGAACTAACTAATAAACAGTTAGTAGAATGGGGTTGCTTATTCCACGAAATAATTTGTAACGAAAAACCACATTATGATTTACTCATATGTGATAAAACTAAAAGGATTGAAGAGATATGATAGTATGGGTTAATGGGTGTTTTGATGTATTACACATAGGTCATATAGAATTACTTAGATACGCAAAAAATTTAGGTGATAAATTAATAGTTGGTATAGATAGCGATGAGCGTGTTAAAGAGCTCAAAGGTGATACTAGACCATTCAATAATCAATTTGATAGAACTGAAATGCTTAGAGCTATTAAATATGTTGACCAGGTAGTTATATTTAACTCTGAAAAAGAACTAATAGCGTCAATAGATAAATATAATGTTCATACAATGGTAGTGGGCGATGATTACAAGGATAAGGAAGTTATTGGTTCTGAAAATGCAAAAAAGGTAATGTTCTTCCAAAAGCTTGACAATTATTCTACAACACATATATTAGAGTATGAAAACATTTGTAACAGTAAAAAGTGATGGGTCCAAGGGACCAAAAATTAACGCTAAAGACTTCAATGAAGCGGAAGAATTATTAAAATCAATGAATCAAAATAAAGAAAAGGTACGATATAAAATTGTTGGTGAAGAAATCATAATACCGATACAATGATAGATAAAATTAAAAAATGGTTTAAAAGACAAGCAACCGCATTCGCATTAGCAACAGCTAGTGTTGAGAAGGATTCCCTTAAACAATCATCTATTGAGTTAGAAGGTAATATCGGTCAAGTACAAAGACACAATCAAGGAACTCTAGCAGATGCACTAGATAGAGGTGAAATAACTCAAGAAGTAAAAGAATTAAGGTGGAGACTATTTAAAGTCTTGGAAGCTTCTGATAAAATGGTTATTAATTCATTATCTGTAGATGATGAAGGTTACCATGATTTAAATGTTAAAAAAAGTACTTCAGCTACAATAAAATCTGGTTTAAAGAAAATTAAATTAGATACTCATGATGACTACCCACTTGAAATGGTTATAAATAATAAAGAAGTTACTCTTAGTGGAATTGACATTATATCAAATGATAATATTAAGGAATATGATTTAGATGAAAGAGTTGAATCAGTTAAATCTGATGATGAGTCTAAATCAGCGACATTAGGTGAAATAAGTAATGATGATTACCACTCTAATATTAAAACTGATAAACCAATTAAAATAATTAGAGATTTAAGACCTAAATTTGAGTTGGAATCCTTTACTAATAAACTAAATATCCGTATAATAAATGACAAGGAAAGGTTATTAGAATTCTACGTAAGTATTTACCCTGATGAGTATGATAGAAAAACTAGATTATTTTTATCTGAGGTTAAAAAAGCGATTAAAAACCCTAGAGCTAGTAACATGTTAGATATTATTGGTGTTGGTTTTACATCATATAAAGATATTGGTGTTAAAGACTTCCATCAATTTCATTATGAAGTTAAGGAGTTTGATAAGATAGTTCAGTTTGATGGTTATTATGTGATTAAATTTAAATCTGAAGTAATCTTAAATGGTGAATATTTATTAGAAAAGTACAGGTTAGAAGAACTAGACCAAAAATACAAAAATAAGGAATCAAAAAGGTAATATATGTCCAAAACACAAAGAAGAAGTTCAACATCAGTTTTAGTAGCAGAAAATAATGATAGGGTTATAGATGTTATCCTACCAAAAAAACACAGACTTAAGTGTAAAAATATAAAACAAAAAGAATTCGCAAACCTAATTAATGAAAAAGAAATAGTTATAGCGGCTGGTCCAGCTGGTGTAGGTAAGAGTTATATTGCGATTGCAAGAGGTATCGAATTGTTACAAAATAAAACTAGCCCATACGACACATTAATTATCACCAAGCCAGCTATTGAAGCTGGTGAAAAACTTGGTCACTTACCAGGTGATATGAAAGAAAAGATGGAACCACATGTTGCCTCTTCATTAGATATTATTGATAAAATTATAGGTAAAGCTAATAGACAAAAATTAGAAGAATTAGAAATAATCAAAGTAGAACCGTTAGGGTTCATTAGAGGTAAAACAATTGATAATTCAATAGTGGTCATCGAAGAAGTCCAAAACATGTCGCCAGAACAAGTTAAAACCATTCTAACAAGAATAGGTGAAAATTCTAAATATGTTTTATCTGGAGACTTAGACCAATCAGATAAATATAGAAATGTGAAACAAAGTGGTTTATATGATGCCATGAACAGACATAAGAACATCGATGAAATTGGTTTCTTTGAATTTGAAAAAGAAGATATAGTTAGAAACAAAATTATATGTAAGATTCTAAAAAACTATGATAATGTTTCTAATAACGTACCTACTAAAAGGAATCAAAATAAAGATTTAACTGATAAACAAACTAAAAAACCAAACAAAAAAAAGAAACACCCATTACTTAGAAGGTTAAATATATATTTAAAAAGAAAATTTAAATTATAAACTTTACTTTAACTAAAATGTGATGTATTTTGGTTAATATGAAAATAGGTATAGATATTAACGAAGTTTTAAGGGATTTTATAGGGCAATTAGCATACACCTATGAAAAGTATATCGGTGAAGTAGATATCGATAAAAACCCTGTGGATAGTTTTGATTTAATTAATCATTTTAAATTTAAAACTATTGATGAAATGAATAAGTTCTTATATTTGGAGGCATCTTTAGAAATATTTGGTCATGCTGACCAACTTCATGAAAACTTAATGAACCAATTCAACATGTTCCTTATGGACACGAAGGATGAAGAAGAACACGAAATCATTATAACATCAAAAGAAGTTGTTAAAAGTATCCCATCAACATATTTTTTCCTATCTAAATTAGGTTGTCGTGTAGAACAAATAAACTTTGTTCAAAATTATGAGGATATTTGGGGTAATGTTGATTTATTAATCACAGCCAACCCAAGAGCATTAGAAACTAAACCTAACGATAAGATATCAATCAAGATTAACTCATCTTATAATAAAGAATCAAAATCAGATTTTGAATTAGATTCTATTTTGGAATTCATTAAAGATAATGAGTTAAGGGATAAGATATTGAATACTAAAATAACGACTTACGAAGAAATTAATTAGAGATATGTTAAGTTTTGGAGGAAAAATTTTTAAAATCGATATTAATAAAATCGATGAAATTATCAGAGTTAATAACCCAGAAATCAGTGAAGAGATTGAAGAAAAAGTTATAACTGATAAAGACGGTAACACTGTTACTGAAACTACTAAAACAACCATGCCACGCTCTAGAGAGATTGATGCTGCGAAGTATGAATCTATTAGATGTTTTTTAGAGGTTGTGTTAATTTATAATGAAGAAGTTGACGATGCCTTAGGTATTGATAGGGCGTTTTTAGAAGCCCCAATGTCATTTAAATTGGCCTTTAATACACTACTAGATTATGATATTATAGTAGAAGTAGAATAATAAATAAATAAATAAATAAATAAATAAAATTAAAAAAAATGAGTGAACAAGTAGAAAAAGTAAAAGTAGATGAAATTATTTCAAAATTAGATAATAAGGATTTTGGATTATATTTCTTTACATTAGATACAATGGGTAACCCAACAGCTGGGATTGCTAACATTTATGAACATGCTAAGGTATTAAATGAGTTAGGTTATAACGCATATATCTTACACGAAAAAAATGATTATAGACTTTACGGTAATGCTGACGGTATGGGTATTGCTGACTGGTTAGGTGAAGAATACGCTAAACTACCACACATGTCTATTGAATCACAACAGTTAAATGTTGGTCCACAAGATTTCATTATTATACCAGAAGTATTTTCAAATGTAATGGACCAAGTAAAACAATTCCCATGTAAGAAAGTTGTTTTATCTCAAAGCTATGATTATATCACTGAATTATTACCTATCGGTAGAAGATGGACTGATTATGGTTTTGATACAGTTATTACAACTTCAGATAAACAAGCTGGGTATTTAAGAACATTATTCCCATCGATTAACACACATGTGGTTCCAGTAAGTGTTTCTGATTATTTTACTGATTCTGATAAACCTAAGATTCCTGTAGTTAGTATTGTGGCTAGGGAACAAGGTGACGCAGCTAAAATCGCTAAAATGTTCTATTTACAGAACCCATTATATAAATGGATTACATTTAAAGAATTGAGAGGTATCCCTAAAAGACAGTTTGCTGAAGAATTAGGTAAGTCTTGTTTAGCAGTATGGTTAGACGATAGAGCTGGGTTCGGAACTTTCCCATTAGAAGCTATGCACTGTAATACACCAGTTATTGGTAAGATGCCTAATATGATTCCAGAATGGATGGAAGAAACTGATGCTGAAGGTAATGGTAGAATCAGAAATAATGGTATTTGGACAAACACTCATTTAAATATTCCAGAATTAATTGCAACTTATATGAAAGTTTGGTTAGAAGATAACTTACCACAAGACTTATTAGATGGTATGGAAGAAACTAAGGATACATATACTGTTGAAAGACAAAGAGAATCTATTGAAACTGTGTACGATACATTAGTTAAAAATAGAATCACAGAATTTAATAACGTTTTAGAGCAAATTACAGAAACTGCTCAGTAATAAATAAAATAAAAATGGCAAATAAAAAAACAAATATTTCAGTAATTGTACCAGTGCATGAATTAACTGGTGAAGATAATATTAAATTATTCAACACTGCATTAACTAGTGTGGATAATCAAGAAGTTAAACCAGATGAAGTCATGGTTGTTGTACCAGAAGGTTCTGAAGTATACAAGACATTAACAGATATGGACTTAACAACTTACAGTGTTAAAGTAACTGTTGTTGAAAACCCAGGTAAAACTGATTTCGCAACTCAAGTTAATTACGGTGTATCACAATGTAATACTGAGTGGTTCAGTATTTTAGAATTTGATGATGAGTATTCAATCAAATGGTTTAAAAATGTTGTGACATATAGAGAAGCGCACACGGATGTTGATGTGTTTATGCCTATCATTATCGATATTAACGAACCAGACGGTGGATTTATGGGATTAACTAATGAAGCTGTATGGGCTAATAGTTTCTCAGATGAATTAGGTGTATTAGATAATAACGCATTATTATCATTCCAAAACTTTAACATCGATGGTGTCACAATGAAGAAAAGTTCATTTGAAAACGCTGGTGGTTTTAAATCAAATATTAAGCTAACATTTATTTATGAATTCTTGTTAAGATTAACATTTAAAAGCCACAAAGTGATGGTAATCCCTAAATATGGTTACAAACACTTAAACCAGAGACCTGGTTCATTGTTCAATAATTACAAAACCGAGATTGACCCAGTTGAAGCTAACTGGTGGTTAGCACAGGCAAAGAAAGAATATTATTTTGACAATGAAAGAGAAATAACATACGAAGAAGTAAAATAATCGGAATGGCTAACAAAAGAGGACGCAAAAGAACAACAAACCTGTACTTTGGTCCCGAACAAGAAGAAGCTGTTTTAAATTATTTGAAGTCTGAGGATGATTTAGAAAGGAATGCAATCTATAACCAGTGGCTCAGAGAGCCGCTGGATAAGATGATTGAATCGATAATTAGGAGATATAAATTATATAGGAAGAGTGAAACATTTGAACAATTACATAGTGATACTCTTTCATTCCTAATGACAAAAGCTCACAAATTTGAAAATTCTAAAGGTACTAAGGCTTACTCTTATTACGGAACAATTTGTAAAAATTATATACTAGGTTTACTCATAAATGATGATAAGAAAGTTAAACAAGTCTCTTCTTATGAAGATATAGCTACAAGTCTAGAAGAGAAAAAAGACTTTCAGTATGAGATAGATGACCTTGAATTCACCATGGATAAGTTTATAAAAAAACTAATTGATGGTATTAAAAATGAATTAGAAGGTGATGATAGTATTGTAGGTAAGAAAAAATTAAGTGAAAATGAAGAAAAGGTTGGTTTAGCTCTAATAGATATATTAATGGATTGGGAAGTAACCCTAGATTCCATGGCTGGTGGAACCAAATTCAATAAAAATTCTGTCTTGGAAAGTATGAGAAATTATACGGGTTTAAATACTAAAGATATTAGGGTAGCAATGAAAAGATTCAAAGAATTGTACGCTATTCTTAAGATAGACGGTATTGAAAATGGCATAACCGAATAAAAAATATCTATTATGATATTTATAAATAAAGGAAATAATGATTAATTTAAAACTATATTATTTTGCCAAGGAAGAAAAAACAGGATATAAAAACCAATAATGTTGATAGTTTAGAGGGTTTATTACAAGAAACATATAATGATGCTTGTGGTAACATAAATGACGCTCAGAAAACTATTAATGAAATGGAAAATGCTGCTGAACCAGAAGATGTTGACGATTTAACTAAATTAGCTAAAGAAAAGACAAACGCCTTAAAGGTTAAAGATTCAGCTATAAAGATTAAGTTAGAAATAGCTAAATTACAAAACGATATTATTAAAAATAGAGGTGATGCTGAAGCTGCTATGAATGATAGAAGTGATGGTAAGGTAGATATTAATGACTTTAGACAGATAAGAAAGTTTATTGAAGATTCTTCTAATGAAGAAGAAGAAAATGATGATTAGTTATGAGTATTATTGATGGCAAAAGAGAAATATTCGGAAGAATCGCAGCCTTAAACGCATTATTACCTAAGAAAAAGAAAAATGATTCTTTAGATTCAGTTAATAATGAAAGAAACATAATGAAGTTTTTAGCTGATATACTAGTGGTTTTAGGTGAACTACAAGCACTTAAGACTATCGCTGTGGATGTCATCACATTTCAAATACCAAGACTAGAACAAGAAATAAAGGAGGGTTTAAAAACAACCTTAAAAGAGAGTTGTGGTTGCGATATAAACCCATCAATACCCAGTTTCTTTAAATCAACAGGTGCTGGTATTAAAATAAATGTTAAAGATTTAGATTTCTTTGATATTATGAAAATAGACCCAAATAGTGTTGACGGTGGGTTAATATATACAGATGTTAACACTGGTGTTAATAGTAAAGATTTTAATACGTACCTTAATTTCACAATACAAGATGAAAATACTGAACAGATATTCCAAAGTATTTTAAATAGTAAATTCGAACAAACAACAACTAATGGTAATAACGTATTAACTTTTAAAGCTGATTCTAGTTATGATTCTGGTAAATCAATGGTTGATTTTAATAATAATTATATTGATAATATCAGTATTTTTGGTAGTCCAGGTTCATTAGATTCAAAATCAATTATTAATACCATACTAGAAGAAATATTCAGTACAGTCAGTTCATCTAGGTTTATAAATAAAACCAAAGAACAAATTAAAAAAGAAGTAGAGCTTAAGCAAACCCTACAAAAGTTAATTGATTCTGATAGTGAAATTGTACAAGAAAGTGTATACACGTTCTCTAATGAAGAATTAGCTCAAATAGATAAGTTAACCACAAATAAGAAAAAAGGTATTCTAGAAGTAGAATGTTGTGGTAATATAAATTTAAACATACCTAAAGAAGATGTAGAAGGAATCAATGATGAGTTTGATTCATTAGATATTAACGATAAGGAAGGTGAGTTGGTTGTTGTTGAGAAGTCTTTAGATAACTTAGCTAATATACAAGCTGGACAAGTCCCAAGTGAAGATTCAGAAAGTATTAAATACAATTTTTTTAAAGAGATTATTGATAAACTAATATTAATGTTTATGACGCAATTAATATCTCCAAAGTTTGTTACAATATTGATGATTAATTTTACCATAGCTAATGGGGGTGATGTACCAAAATATAAAAATCCAATTGACTTAATTAAATCAAATGAAAAAGTTTTTAAAGCAATTAGAAAAAAACTTATTGAAAGTATTATAGCAATAGTGTTAATTTATGTTTTAAGGTTATATTTAAAAAAAATCTTAAGGGATAAAATTGAAGATAAAATAGAAAAAGCAACTAATTACGCAAAGACACTAACTAGTTTAATACCAAAAAATAAATATACAGATTTATTATCTAAAATAATAAAAAATTTATAATATGAGTGTATTCAAGAAAATATTCAGTAATATTAATTTAAGCAATATAATTACCGTTATTGACATACTTAAAACATTCTCAAACCCAACATTTGGTGCTGAACCACCAACCCCCATACCACCACCACTATTATTAGTGGGTGCTAAACTAAGACCAGGTATGAGTGCTAGAAACCTAAGTAAAAATTTAATTGCTAAATTAGAGAAAAGAGGAATACCCATGACGGATGCCCCTTTCGGTGGTGAAGAAAATTTATTTACCATAGCAATAACTGAACTTGCGGAAGAAATGCTTGACGAGATTAGACTTAATAGTAAAGTTGATGTTGTTATACCTCCAGGTACCATACAGATTACAGCTGTGGGTGGTAATGCTGGTGGACCAATTATTGTTCAAGGTGCTAACACAACCATAACTTCTGGTGGTGGAATTGTTACGTAAAAAAAATATAGTGTTATGAGTGTATATGATGATATGAGTAATAATGAAATACTAATGAGTATTAAAAAAATGGAAATCGAACATTTTAACTTAAAAGAAAAAATGCTTCGTGACTGGGATAAACTAATAAAACTTGAAGAGCAAGCTAAAATAGCTGCTAAGATAGTGTCTGAAAGATTAAAAACTAAGTAATGACAAATATACTTGATGGTAAATATGGTTCTTTAAGAAACAATAGTTTTAATGAGACAACAGCATTAGGACCTTTTGTTGAGGGTATTGTGGAGATTGTTGGTAAAGTCGATGTCGAAACAAATGATAATAAAAAAAGAAAAAAAATCTTAAGGTTTAACGCAGATAGACACGCAATAAAAGTTAGAATACCTGGTACTGAATACGATGATGGTAAAGAAAACATCGATTTACCCAACTGCTTTCCACTATTATCTAAACACTTAAATTTTACACCAAGAGGTAAAGAAAAAGTATTAGTTATAATACCAGATGGTAACAGAAAGGGAGGTGATAGATATTATATTGGACCATTTATATCTAGTGAAACTAAATTTAATGGTGATTTCGCAGATACAACAGCGACAGCAAATAGAATTGATGGTATATCAGACCCAGGAGAAGAAATAGACAGAATTACAACAGCAAAAGGTTTATACGAAGACCCAAAACATGTTGTGATTGATGGTAGAAATAACACGGATGTAATACAAAGAGATGCTGAAATACTCATAAGGGCTGGTAAATTTGTTCAGAATGACCCAAAGACATTTAATAGTCAAAACCCAGGATACTTTCAAATAAAATACAACCAAACATTTAATGAAAAACAATTAAATAATTTTGGTATTGGTTCTGGTGATGATGGTAAAACTAAAAATGTTACAGTAACCAATATCGTGTCTGATAAAATAAACTTATTAACACATAATAGGGACAACACATATGATTTAACATATGTAGACCCACAATCCACTGGTGCTGCACAATATATATCAGATGATGAGATGAGTAAAATACTAAATGAAGCTCACCCGTTAGTTTTTGGTGATACTTTAATAGAATACCTATTATTACTTAAAAATGCATTGATTAATCATGTACACCAAATAAATTCACCACCATCAAAAAATAAAGGTTCAGAAAAAGGGACAATGTACGATTTTATTAGACAAGCAGAAACCCTAGAAAAAGCCATGTTATCCAAAAATATACGAATTAATTAATATTTTCAGATATTTATTAATAAAGTATAAAATGGTAATAAGAACATTTTTTGATAAAAACAACACACTAGTTTATAATAGTAACGTAAACACTGGTTTAAACCCAGTTGCTGAATTATTTTATGGTGGTGACTCAACTTCACAATCATATAGTAGATTTATATTCTATTTTGATGAATCTAGACTTAAAGACTTATATACTGGTGGAACATACACAGACTTATCAAAACTAAAACATACACTTAGAATGACCAACACAGGTGCATTCGATTTAGAATTATTAGGTAAAGAAACTTGTGACGGTAAAGAAAGAACATGTTCTTTTGATTTAATATTATTCCCAGTAGATGAAGAATGGGATGAAGGTTGCGGATATGATTACGCTAGTTGTGCATTCATAGGTGGCCAAACATCTGAATCATTCGCACCATCAAACTGGTTAGACGCAAGAACAAATACACCTTGGCCAGGAGGTAATGGTGTTTACTCTGGCTCATCAACAGTATTAGCAACACAACACTTTGATAAGGGTAATGAAAACCTAGAAATAGATATAACCGATATTGTTAATGGTTATTTAACTGGTAATACTAACAACGGTTTAGGTGTTGCATTTACTAGAGTATTAGAAGAAACCCCAACAACAGATTATCAATATGTTGGTTTCTTTACAAGATATACACAAACATTCTATGAACCATATGTGGAAACAGTTTATGATTTACATATAAAAGATGATAGAACTGATTTCTACTTAGATAAAGATAATAAACTATACTTATACGTTAATTTAGCTGGAAACCCAACAAACCTAGACACTATACCAAGTGTTAATATATACAACGGTGATGGTGATTTATTCTCAGCTTACACACCTACAGATGTTACACACGTAACTAAGGGTGTTTATTCAATAGATATAAATGTACCAACAAGTGTTGATAACACTGATTGTATTCAATTCACTGATGTTTGGTCTGGTATATCCATTAATGGTGTGGTAAGACCTGATGTAGAATTAGACTTCACACTTAAAGATAGTACTGGTTATTTTAATATTGGTGATAATGATATGTTACCTAAAAAAGTAGGTATTAATGTTACTGGTATTAAAAGAGATGAAAAGATTCATAGAGGCGATATAAGAAAGGTTCTTGTCTCTACTAGAATTCCTTATACCGTGGAGCAAAAACAGACCGTAGACAACCTTAAATACCGCTTATACGTTAAAGAAGGTAAGAATCAATATACTGTAATTGACTTCCAAGATGTTGAGATGACAAATAATAACAATTACTTCTTATTAGATACAGCAAGTCTTGTACCTAACACTTATTATTTAGATGTTAAGGTAGAATCTAATCTAGAAGTTAATACAATAGCAGAAGTACTTAGCTTTGATATTGTAAGTCAATCAGATTTAAGAATTAGCCAATAATATGGAAGAGTTAATTAAGAATAGGGTAAGTAAATTTTTGTCTGAATCAATAAGGAATTCAAGTTCTGAAGAATGGAATATATGTGATGATTTTAGTGTTGACAATTATGATGATTTAATATCACTATTAAAAAAATCACATATAGAACAAAAGGATTGGGACAACATACAAGGCTTATTAGATGAATTAAAAACTGGTTTAAGCAAGTCTAGTAATGATGAAGACCAATTCAACACCATAACCCATAAAATAGCAAGTAAACTTTGTAAATAACAACTTAATATAAAATAAATAATTATGTGTAACTGCGAAAAATGTAACTGTAACGGAAAATGTGGTGAAAACTGCAAGTGTGATTGTTGTAAAAAATAATTAACAATCAATAGTCATTAACTATTTTGGGGTATGCTTTTGCATATCCCATTTTTTTTCTCTATATTTGTGTTATGGTTGAAAACAAATTAAGATATATTGATAGTGTCCACACAACGCATGATGTTAGGGATTACTATATCTGCATGAACAAAAGAATTGTCATGGAAAAGGTACAAAGAGAGAATAATAGAACAGGTTATTACACATACTCTTTTGTTGAATTCTTTAGTAATGAAAATAATCCTAAAGAAATTATTGAAAAAATAAAAGAAATACAAAGAGATGTTAAGGAATAATATTATTTGTCTTGACAAATACGTACACATAACACTTAAAACTATAAAAAAAGCGTATTAATACTTTTTTTTAAATATTTATAGTAAAAAGATGTTATGATAAGAAAACTATTAAGAGAGGAATTAGCTTTTAGGGGTCAAATAAATGAAATAGATTGGGAAAACACGTTTAGTGATGTTAGAAAAACTTGTGTAGAACCGAAAGCTTTTGCTGAATACTTAAATAAAGTTAGAGCAAATAAAGATAAAAAAACAAAAGATAGAGAAAAATTTGACGCTAAATACCCATTTATACATGCTAAATCATCTTTCTTTGATAAAGAAAGTGAACAACTAACAAGTAGTGATGTCAACAACTTTATTAATAGGATTATTGAACCACCCACCAATGTTATCAATACTAACGATAAAATACTTAAAAGTGGTGGTCCACATGAATACGTTTACAAAACTGGTATACCAGCATTTAGAGGTTTAGCTTATAGCATTGAAAAAGATGAGATATATTACATAAATACATGTCCAGGTGCTGGTGATTGTGTTTTGATTTGTTATGCGTTAAAAGGTAATTATATTAGATACGCTGCATCATACGACTCAATGACTAGAAGACTTAACTATTTACTCAATTTCCCAGAAAAATATGAGGAAAGATTGTATAATGAAATAAAACAAAAAGCAATAGAACATAGAGCGTTAGAAGGTTATAAATCTAAAGTTGTTTTAAGGTGGAATGATTCTGGAGATTTTTTTGGTAAAGAATATGTTAATATGGCTGAAAGAGTTATGGAAAAACTTAAAAACGATGGGTATAACGTAGAAAGTTATGCATACACTAAAATTGGTGATGTAGCAACATCTGACACTGAAATTAACACAACATTTTCACAAGGTGCTAATAAAAAAGAAAGAAGTAAAGTTGATTTAGATTTATATAAAAATGCTATAGTAATACCTAAAAAAATAGGTGCTGGTTTAGACTTAATGAAAATTGATGATGAAGATGAATATATAAACAGAGTTTCTAAAGCTTTTAATTTAAACCCAGATTTAGTTATCACATATGATGAATTAATGGGAACACCTAAAAGTAATGTACCTAAATGGTATGTTATAGTAACAAATGAAGATGGTGATGATGCAGCATTCAGGAAAGATGTAAAACAAATTTTACTAAAAGAACATTAATAAAAAGGAGGTTTAACCCTCCTTTTTTTTTACCCTTGTCCTCTATTTTTCTTCTTGTAAAATTTTGAATTCTTAGAGCTTGATGTTTTACTCTTTGAATGAACTCCTGGTCTTCTTTTCTTAGCAACTTTATTAGCTTTCATAGTTAAATCGTTTATATATAAATATTACCATAAAACAAAAAAGCCCACTCTAGGAGTAGGCTTTTAAGTTTATATAAGATTAATTATTTATTATCTTAATTCAGCTACGTTAAATGTAGGTACACCGTCAACTCTTACGTGTCCGTAGAAACGATTATTAACGACTTTTTTAGCGTATCTTGTCATAATCCCCTTCACTGGAGCGAAGTTGAATGGGTTATACATTGTAGGAGTTAATTGCATTGGCACGTATGGTGCGTAGATGTAACCAGTGTCTAACAATGATTTACCTTTATGTCCAATAATCATTGAGAATGATGGAGCATATGGGTCTCTATATACTTGGTATCTACCAGATAAAGAACCTACTCTTTCAATACCCATGTTGTATTGGTCTTGCTCTGGGTTAGCATCACTTACGTGGAAGTACTCTAAATCATCAAAGATTGCAGATAATTCAGAAGATACTACGATAAAGTTAGCACCACCTCTTAAAGTAGACTTATGGATTTGAGCTGAAATTTGGTTAACTTTAGTAATTAAAGTTTGGTTCCAGTCTTTTTGTGTATATGGTGATGCAGCAGAAGAAGCTTTTCTCCATCCGTTGTAATCCCATCTTAGTTGCCAAGCAGCAGCTTTTCTGATATCTCTTAAGATTTCTCTATCGATTTCAGCAGCAACTTGCTCAGAAAGCATTGCAGTCAATTCAGCTTCAGCATCAATGTTGTGGAATGCACTAACATCTTGCGCTAATTCTGGAGACCATGTAGCTCTTAATTTTCTTTCTTCTACAGATACAACAACTTCGTCTAATTTGAAAGAAACTTCACCTAATTCAGTTTCTAATTCTAGAGAAGCGTAAGTAGCCCAAGAAATTCCGAAAGCAGTTTCAGTCAATGCAGACTGTACAGCGTCCATTTCGATACCAACGTATCCATCATAAGTAGATGTAGTAACAGCTGGGTGAGTTAAATCTAACTCTAAGTATAAATCACCAGCACTATCACAGATATCACCATACTCAACGATACCTTTACCGTATTTCTGAGTTACTAATCTGAAAGGAATCTCAGCGTCAGCAGCAGCAACAACTTCAGCGTCCTGGTCAACTAATGCAGCAGTTGAATCATTAACAACTTTTAAAGATGCTAAGAAAGCCTCAGTATCCATTTCGTTACCATCTGGTCCAGTTAATCTACCCTTAGCATTACCTGTCGGTGCGCTATCGAATCCAGTAACTTTAATGATAGCAGCTCTTAAAGAACCATCAGTTGCAGTTGGTAAATCACCTAACTCAGTTTGAGCAGTGAATTGTCCATCAGCACCTAAAGTTTGTAATTCACCAGTACCTACAGAAAGAGATACAGTTCCTTTAGAGTTATCAAATAACCCATCGTTATAATATAAATCATAAAGATTTTTTGCTTTATATGGTGTTACAACGCAATCACCAAAACCAGTACATTCTGGTAAACTTTTCTCCATTGCAGTGTGTGCAGAGAAAGTAGCACCGTCTTGGTAGAAGTCACCAGCTGCCCCAGAACCATCAACTCTTGAAGAAGTTTGTGGTACGAAGTAGAATAACTTACCAATTGGCATGTTCATAGCTTGTACTGATACGATATCGTTAGCTAATAATTTAGAGAATACTCTTCTAACGATAGGGAATACTACTGTCTCAAAAGAACCGCTATTTGCAGCGTCAGTAGCTTCCGTTAATAAAGAAGACGCTTGGTTCTCAAATAATTGAGCAACGTTTTCTTTTACGTGACCTTTAAGACCATCTAAGAATCCTAAAGAATCCCATTTTTCTTGAGTTTGTTTACGGATTTCCTTCATGTGGTCTAATCCGATATTTCCAACAACTCCTGAATTTAATAAATGTGACATAATTTTAAATTATTTTTATTTTATTTTATTTATTATTATCTATTATTGACTCTTTTCATTAAGTCCATAATTCTTGAAGTTTCTTTATCAACATAAGCTGTAGACTCATTTAACTGAGTAGACTTACTTGATGTAACTTCTTTTACAATCTTATTCTCAATTGATTCGTTAATTGGTTTTCTATTTTTCAATTCACTATCAACCGTTTTGTATAACTTTTTAGACTCCTTAAGTGTAGAAACCTCATTGTCAAATCTTTTAAAGATTGACTCTTTTTCTTCTTTAGTAGTCGAATGTTCCATAAATAACTTAGTTACATAAGTTAAATTGGAGTTAAAAACAACTGTTTCAGCTAACATAGTTCTAAATTGTTTAAGAGCTCCTTTATATTCTTCATTTTTACCCTTAAGCTCTTTAGCCTCTGTTAACAATGTATTATATTTTTCATTCACTTCAGACTCATTAACTTTTCTAGGTCTAGGTTGTCATATATTAGCTTTTTGTCCTTCAGTCCTTTTTTCTTGTGCAAGACCTACTGGAATTTGCTCGTCAATTTCTTCCATACCTTCTTCAGCAACTTCTTCTTCTTCACACATTTCTTTTTCTTCCATGTGTTCAGCTTCTTCCATTACTTCTTCTTCTTCATCTAAAGCGATTTCATAAACAACTTTTTCGTTAACGTCTTCACCTTCTTCCATGTTTTCAGATTCTTCATAATAACCTTCTTCCATAGCATCGTCTTCACACATTTCTTTTTCTTCCATGTGCTCACCTTCTTCCATGTTTTCAGATTCTTCATAATAACCCTCTTCCATCTCAATGTCAAGTTCATCACTAGATTCTTCACCAGCTACGTCTGTTTTAATAACATACTCACCAGGTTCTTCAACAGATAAATGTACTTCACCAGCTTCGTCATCAACTACAACTTCGATTTCATCATCACCAGTTAACTTTTTATAAACTGCGATAACGTCTTCGTCAGATGCTGCTGTCATATCCATCTCAACTTCGTCATCTGATGCTACTGCATCCATTCCAGATTCGTAATCACCCTCAAGGGCATCACCTTCTTCTGAGTTTTCGATGTCACCAACTTCGAGTTCACCTTCTTCATCACCCATCTCTAACTCTTCAGATTCTTCACCAGCTTCTTCGCCAGCTTCGATTCCTTCAACGTCATCCATTTCGATTTCTTCAGTATCCTCAACATCTTCTTCTAAATAATCTTCTTCTAAAGATTCTTTCACTACACTATCAATTTCTTCTTTCGTAATAGAACGAAGTATTTCTTTTGTGTTGGCATTCAGAGCCTCTTGAATTCTTTTAGCATCCAATAAAGCTTCATCTAAAATTGATTTCTCATTTGCCATTTTCTTCATTTTTTTTTAAAAATAATTATTGAAACAAGGATATAATCCTCACTTGTTTATAAATATGTGGGTTTTATTCAAAAAACCGTTTTTTTGTTAAAAAACTTTAATCTAATAAAAATTTATTAATATTATCTATAAGTAAATTTGATTTTTCTTTTTGAGATTCAGTAAATGGTTTTGCTTCTTCCTTATCTTTAAACATCCATGAACCAGGTGTACTTGGTGATGTTACAACATCCCAACATATGATTTCAAAATCATCTTGAACTATCTGGTCACCATTAATTTGTTTAAGAGAACCAACACCTCTAGAAGATACACCAATCATAATATTATTTCTAATTAAGTTAGCAACTTCATCACCCTTAGTAGATACAATACCATAATTAATATAACCTGGAGTCATAAGAATTTCCATCTTACCCATAAGTGTCTTACCTTCCCACCAAGTCTCTATGATATTATGTGATATTCTATCACCAGCGATGATTGATGATTCTGGATGGTCCAACTCACCAATAGCTCTTCTTTCCTTAATTAATTCTTGATACCTGTCAACTTCTCTTTCTAAGATTTCTCTTGGGTATATTCTACCATTCCTATTTTTAACTCCCCACTTTTGTAATACTACATATAGTACTAATGGTTCAGCCATGATAGGTTGTCCCTTATCTAATTTTTTAATCTCACTAACAAATACTTTATTTCTAGAATCCTCTGGAGAAATATATCCAGCATCTTGTTCTATTAGATATCCAAATCCACTTTGACCAGGCTTTATAATTTTTATATCAGACATATCTTTCTTTCTATATAAATATGTCTATTAAAATAAAAAACCTCGATTTATGAAATCGAGGCTTTGTGTTTATTTTTTTCTCTTATGAAATTTAAAATAAATATTGTCATCAAACACATTATTTATTATGTTATGTATAAGTTCACCAAAACTATCCTGTATATGTTTTTCTTGTAACTTAAATGTATTTCTTTGGAATAAAGTTATTTCACAATTCATATAACTTCTTTTGCCATATTCTATACCAGAAGTTCTCATATCAAAATCAACTATAGTCCTACTATTGATAAATAATTTATCATCTAGTTTATCGAAAATCTCAGTCTTAATTGATTTTGTTAGATACCTTACTACACCATTGTAGTTAAGGTTTTCATCATCTGACAAGGGGTCTCCCCAAGCAGAGATATTTAGATAAAGCGTTTTTGGGTTTTTATTATCTACGGTTCCAGATAATACTTTATAGTTGTCATAATCTTTAACCATTAATTGTTTTCCTGTTTTTGTAATCATAATTCTTAAATATTTTTATTAAGAATAATGATTTAATTTTAAAAAGTCAAACCCTTACTTTATCTTATATAATGCGATGAATATCCCAAAACCTATTTGAACCACAGCCCAAATGGTTGTTGCCATTGTTTTAAAAGTTAGTAAGGAATCAACATTCTTCTTCATGTCTTTAAGTGTGTTTGGGGTAGCCACATCATCCATGTATCTTTTCCATTTTTCGATATCAGCAATGTCTTTTTCGATATTGTCTAACCTACCTAACTTAATATTAATTTCAGATAATATTCCTTGAATTTTTTCATCGTTTTCATTAAGTCTTTCTAACTCAGCCAAAACTAATTTAGAATACTCATTCCAACCATTTTGGTTAACACCGTTACTATTAGTTTTCATTATTTGTTAAATTTAAATTTATATCTGTTAGGTCAACATGCGTACCAACCATTCTTAAAGGGTTATTATCTTTATCCCATTCAACCACTTTACCTCTACACAAAACCTTAACAGTTTTCCCGTCTTTATGTGTATATCTAGTAATCATTTTAAACGGTACAGAACCATTACTATCAACATGAGCTTTAACCTTTTCTTCCATAAGTTTTAAATCATCATCAAACATTAACTTCTCCCAAGTCTCTTTTGCATTATTTAATTCTTCTGGTTTATAACCCAATTGTTTTTTGTAGTTAGAATTTAAAAATACTTCATTAGTTTTTAAGTTCCAATCCCAATAACCATCAGAAGTAATCTCCATTAATAATTCTAATAATTCTTTTCTTTCAAAAACATCATTATCTCTAATGGTTAACTCCTCAACAAGTAGTTTTAACTTATTTATATTTTCTTTAGAATGTTTCATTTTATTCTAAATCACTTTTAAGGTTTAAAATTTTAACGATATCTTTATCGAAAGATTCTTTAACATATGTTCTACCTAATAAGTTTTCTTTTGCAGATAAAAGACTTTCTTTTATAGCAACATCTTCACCTCTAAATTCATTATTAAGTTTTTCATTAATTAAATCTAAACAATCTTTAACTGAAGTTTCAAATAATTTTGCTTTATCTTCTTCAGTACCTTCAAAAACTAACTTAATTAGTTTTTTACTAGACTCATCTAAAGAATTATATTTAGTGTTAAACTTATCAACAACAATTGAAGTTAATATACTATTTGGAATTCCAGCGGATTCAAAAACTTCTTTAGGTGTGTTGGATTTGGCATATTCAACCGCTTCATTTAATGAATCAACATATTTGTTAATGTCATCAGAAAAAATTAAGTTAGTGATTGATTCATGAATGGATTGTTTATCGTACTTACTATCAACTTTAACATCACCAGCCAACTCCATTAATTTATTGTTAGTATTTATGATATCCTCTTTTGTATATGATTTAAGAGTATCAACATTCATCTTAATTTTCTCACTAGCCTTGAATTTATTTTCTTCTATTAAGTTCTCAATAGATGTGTAAACACTAAACTGAGTCTTAAGTATTTCACTTTCTTTTAAAGAAGTTACATATTTGTTAAATGTTTTTTTCTTAACCACGTCTTTACTAGCTATGGCTTCAGCTAATATAGTATTAAAAATATTTTTAATTTTACCAAAATTTTTCATAATTAAACCTTTTATAATAAATATACAGATTTATATAAAAATTTTATTCATCTAGCATTTTATCAATATCATTAATCATACTATTAATAGTTTCGTTAATTTTAACATTTTTATCAACTACCTTAACCCTTTCATTTAATATTGTTTTTTCTTTAGGTTTGATAGATTGTAATAAACCATTAAAACTATTTGATTTTACGTTTTTGTGTTTATTTACTCTCTTGTTTTCAACAAGAAGATTATCCCTTTCAACTCTAATAGACTCTCCGAACCCACCTTCATCTCCAGCAGCTTCATCTCCACCAGTATCTCCAGTATCAGTATCTTCACCACCAGCTTCACCTTCTTCACCGAACCCACCAGCTTCTTCTCCACCAGCTTCTCCTTCTTCACCGAATCCACCTTCGTCACCAGCATCACCGAAGTCTAGGTCACCGCCCCCTCCGAATCCACCGCCTCCTCCGAAGCCACCGCCTCCTCCAGACGGACCACCTTCATCATCACCAGATTCATCACCAGAACCAGCACCTTCTAAGGCAGCTTCCATATCACCATATATCTTATCAACTTCATCGAATGTTCCAGTATGTTTAATAACATTAGCAGTATTTTCCAATTCAGCAGCCGCAGCTTTCTCCATTCTTTGTAATAATAAATCATTCTTAATTTCATCATCAGACCAACCAAGAATCTCCCTACTAGCTCTTGTCATACTCATAGGTGAGAATCCGTTACCAGAATCAGATACAGCATCTTTAAAGAGAGTAACCTTAGCTTGTAATTGCTCAACCTTAAGCATTTCAGCTTGAGTTGATGGATTATTAAGTGTGAGCGTGAAGTTATCTAATTCATCCTCCAACCCTAATAGGAATAAATGTAAGATAGCAATCTTATTTAACTCCATAATCATAGCTTGCTGGATTCTATTTATCGTTCTACTGAATCTAACATCTTGTAACGCCAAATTCTTTCCTTCACCAACAGCATCTTCAAAACCTAAGAACGCTTTAGGAACTCTTAACGCTGTGAATAATTTTCTTTGTAAGTATTCGATATCTGCTATCTGGTCAAGATTAGAAGCACCAGGAAGTGTATCAATTGGGTTTGGTGCATCCTCACTCCTAACTGGAATAAAGAAATCTTGGTCATTAGCTAACTGATTATACTTAAGGTCAATCTGACCTGTTTGAGGGTCAACGATAGGTGTACGTTTAAATCTGTTAGCGATTTCATCTACATATGCTGGTACATCCTCATCATCTATGTTACCCACGAATATCTTATATACTCTTCTCTCTGGCGCTCTTGTAATTCTATATATTAACATAGCATCTTCAGAAAGTATTAATTGTTTCCAAATCCTCCTTGCTTTCTCTAATACAGAAGTACCATATGGTAATCTTCTATCATCCCCAAGAAGTCTGAAGTGAGCGATTTGCCAAGAATTAAATTCCATATCTCTTCCTCTCCAAAAGAATTTAACCTTAGAATCAGATTCTTCTTGACCATTAACACTATTGTTATTAGTGGCTAAACCATTAAATATATCACCTTCTCTCCTTTCTATCTCAAAGTTAGGCATTTGTCTAGCACCAATTACACCAGCTCTATCGTCAATATTTAAAAAAACAAAGTTATCCCCATATTTACATGTGTTTCTTGTCCACATAGGTAGTGACGTGTGTATATCTAACCTATTAAAAAATAAATCTTCTAATATGGTTTTAACTCTATCTGAATCAGAATAAACATTTAAAACTCTACCCTTTTCATTTATTGTTGTAGATTCTTCCATCATAATATCTAAAGTAGCAGATATTTCTGGGTAGAACTCCATAGATTCAAAATCACTATACGAACCTATACGGGTTGTTTCATAATGAATTGATTGTCTAAATAACTCGCCATCAACCTTCCTCCACATACCACCAAGGTATTTGTTTTGTTGAGCTTGTAATTTAGCATATTCATACTCTTGTTTATCTTGTGTTTTTAATAAAACATCATTACCAATAGAGTATCTATTAGTTTTATCTTTCGGCACATTTATACCATCTGGACTGAAAATATTATTCAATCTTTGGAATACCGTTAACTTTTGTTTAGCCATAACTCTTATTTTATTTAATTATACTAAAAATTTTTAAAAATTAAATGTTTATTCTACATAACCACACTGTACATAAGCTTCTCTATGTGTCTCACCGTTAATAACCACAATAACATAGCTGTATGTTGATATAAAATCATTACCTTGAGACCCATTTGGGGTTACACAAAAATATTTTTTACCGATAACTTTTTTATTAGTATTTTTTTTAACAGATGTGTCTGGTGACCACTTATATAGTTTCGAAGGTCTTTCACCTCTTTTACTTCCAATAAATACTTTTGGTCCTAATCCCATAATTCTTAGTTTTTTTACTTAGTACCACTAAACAACCATAAATAATCACCATTAGGGTCTTGCATGTTCTTAGACACCTTTGAGTCAAATCTAGGTTTAGGTAGTGATTTTTTATTTCTTTGGTTTGATGGTACAAACCCAGTGTTATAATTATCGTTATTATTTGATGAATTACCAACCTTCCAACTAGCAAGCATAGCCTTGGATTGTTTTTCCATCTTCTCTAATTTCTTAAATGAATGTTCCAATACCCAAAGAGGCATCGCAAAAGCCATTAATAAATCATCATGGTAGCCATCCATATGGTCAGCTTTACCATTCTTATATACAAATGTCTTCATTTCTGAAGTTGTTCTTCTAGACCTAATATTAATACTATTACTTCTAACCATATACTCAAGATGGTCAATCATCGGTGTTCTAACACCATTAATATTAAACCCAGGCGTTTGATTACCCTTTGTATGTAAATCTAATTGCGCTTTTTTACTATTAAGTATTTTACCTCTAGGTTCATCATAATGTAAATGCCTATAGTTCAATTCAAGTAACTTTAACACAGTTGATACACCCATACCACCAGTAATATCTACTACAGTATAAGCCTTATATAAATTACCATACTCATATACAACTTCAGCTAATTTATCTGGTCTAATTTTACCTTGATATTCCATAACTTGAGTCATAGTGGTAAAATCTATAATTACTATGGTTGATAAGTCTTCACCGTCACCTCTAGCAACATCAACACCCATTATATATTTATGTCCTTCTTCAGGTTTCTCCCAAATCCAAAACTCCTGTTCTCTACCATCAACCCAAAGCGGGTCTTTAACGTTATTCTCTTCATGAAATACAATATCTTCATCATTAATAACGTTACCACCAGAACCCAAGAATGATACATCTAATTCTTGCGCTATTTTCCTAGAGTTATTATTAAGAGTTTGACACATACCTTCATACCAAGACGATGTTGGTTTATAACCATCCTTTAATTTACCTTCATACTTATCAACAATAAATTCAAACTCCTCAATCTCTTCCACTATCTCACCTTGTTCATTTTTCTTAATCCACCTTAAGTCCTTATTATATCTAGGGTCTTCATACCATCTCATCTCAATGATATTATATGCATTCTTACCAATCTTAGATTGTTCATAAGTTTTATAATAAAGTGGGTCCATACCATTTGGTGTAGAAATAAGCATTACTTTACCCCCAGTAGCACATGATGACATAGCGGCTGCGTATACAGCATCACCATTATCGATAAACGCAGCCTCATCAAAAACTAGATAAGTTGGGGTATATCCCCTAAGTGCATCTTCAGAAGTTGCTACCGCAATAATCTGAGTACCATTTGGTAATTCAAGTTCAATTTTAGAGTCTGTAACAAATATAGACCTTTTTTCATTTTCAGGTGAACCATAATAATCTGGTCCCCAAGCCCATCTAGGTACTTGACCTAAATAATCCTTAATCCCTCTAACAAACTTTTGAGCTAGTTTTAATTTGTTGGCAATTACTAGAATTGTCTCTGGACTATCTGGGTCACAAAACGCAGCCTTTATAGCCATATAAGCTTGAGTTGTTGTAGATATACCAGCTTGTCTTGGTTTTGTCACTAGATTAAACCTATGCTTCTCATAAGAGTTAACAATTTCTTTTTGTCTAGGGAATAACCTAAAAGGTACAAAACCACCTTGAGTCAAATCCTTAGTTTCTAGATATGTCTCTATAGCGTGAACTGGGTTTTGTATACATTTAACGTATTCAGTAAGTATTTCCTTATTAGTAAGCATATTTATCGGTTTATTCTATTATATAAATATGCCAATAGATATAAAAATAAAAAAAGCCGCATATGCGACTCAATTTATTGGTTTAGTTATTTTATTTATTAAAATAAATCATCGATTTCAAAAAGGCTATCACCCATAGCCTCATTGTAATCATCTTCTTGCATCTCTCTCTTAATTTCATTAATCATTTCAGAGATTATTGTTTTACCTCTTTTAGTTTTACCTAAAACCTCTTTCATTACAGAATTAAATTCTTTTGGTGGTAATGCAGCCACATCAGCATATACATGATGTTTTAAATTGAAATCATCAGCTGGAATCGCATCACAAAATCTTCTCCACATCGGAGTACCGAATCTCATATCATCTGGTTCAGCTTTTACAAAATCAGCCTTACCAACAACATATTCAGCAATATTTTCTTGAGTTGGTAACCCATGTGCCGATAGTACCTCCATAACACCCTTATATAATTCATGAACCAATACTGGGAAAACCATTGCTTCAGCCTTAATAACTGGTTTAGATGCACCCTCTTCATTTTGTTGGTAATCACAATCACATTTACCAGCGTTTACACCTAAATCCATATCTGGAATTATAAAATACATATAATCAGCAGCCGACATCATTTTCTTATAATTTCCTGGTAGTCTAGGGTTCATATCAGTTAATTGTTCATGAACCATATGGAACATGTGATTAACACTCTTAGCGGCACCCTGTGTCATTGCGTTAAGAACTCTTCTCTTCTTAACATATTCATTAGCAACAACCTTTTCATCATTATCATTAAATTCTTCATCTAAACTTTCTTTAGGGGTGTCAATAGTACCTTCCCTATTAATACCAGAAGTGACTAATTTAGCATCAAACTCAACAGTACCCTCTGGAATGTCAAATTCCTCCATAATCATTTCAACAGCTAATTTCTCAAGTTTTTCTTTGTATTCTTCCTCCATAGCCATTGCACCCATAACTAAAGGCATTTGTTCTTTCATAATAACAGACTCATCAACAGTATCCATATCAAAAGCTTCTCTACACCTCATTACAACTTCTTTAAATCTTTCACGAATCAATTTCATCTCTGTAGTAATAACATCACCTTCTGGCATTACACCACATTCAGCTAAAGAATGTCTACCTTCTCTTACTCTATTCTCAAGTTCTGGATGCATTCTTTCGGTAATACCTTCCTCATAAAGAAGGTTTTCATTGATAACTCCTTTTCTGTTTTCTTCTAAAGCTTTTTTAGCTAAGTCTCTATATTTACTCATTTCTTAAATTTTTAATACTGATTGTTTTTATAACTTTTCTTTTTTTTGTTGTATTTCTTTTAACACTTTCAATTAATTCATCTTTAGTCATCTTAGGTCTAACAGATTCAAATGGTAAATCATTCATTGGTTCCTCATCATTCACACCCTCAATTTCTTTACTATAACCTTCTAAGTCTTTAAGTAATTCTTGGAATTTTTCGTAGTCGTCAGCTTTAGCTTCAATATCACCACCTGGACCAATATCCCCAAAGTCTTCACCAGTACCTGGACCAATATCTTCAGTTTTAACGTATTCATCTTCATCCTTTTTTTGGTGTGACTTCTTAATTGCACCAGCACCTAAAGATGCTTGACAAATAGCATAAGGGTTATCAACATTACCTTTTTCTTTTACATCAGCAACGCATCTATCGAATTTTGCTGTGTGAACCTTTTCTGGACCAACTTCATTCATATAATCATCGTCATTACTATCAATATAACTCTTTGTAACCACTTTTGTTGCAATTTCTTTAGACTCATCATCAGGTATACCCATATTACGTAACTCATCACTGGTTTGGTATACCATACCTTTAATAGCGCTTAACTCATCTTCAGTTTTTTTTAAATTTTCACCAATATTTTTTTTCTTAATTCTCATCACTTACATTTTTAGCTGTAACGTTATATTCTAGAACTAAATCATGTTCATATAATTTATCTTCAACATCCTTGATGGGTTCACCGAAGTGTACTGCGACCCTATTTTCTGGATATTCATCATAATCATCCATATCCTCCCAAGCTAACGCAATAACACCATCAACAGCATCCCAAACTGCAAACTCAGAACTATCTTGAATTAATTTAAACTTTAATTCATTAGACACAAGCCTACCAACTCTTTTAACAAACCCACCGTTAGGTGGTGCTGGTCTACCAGAAGCTGGATAAGCATCCCAATCATCACCATCTACATTTTCAGTTGTATCTGAAAACAAGAATTCGTAAAGATGCTTACCAGTCCAATCCTCACCAATTTTATTAACGTATATTAAATATAAATCTTTCATTATTCAATATCATTATCTTCTTCCATCTTAGGGTTAGGTTTAACCGATGGTTTAGTTTCCCATATTCTTCTCCTTCTTGGTGATGGAGACTTTTCTCTCTCTGGAACAACAGTTGGTTTCTCTCTTACTGGAGCTGGTTGTGTTGTTTCATGTAAATTGTGTAATATAATATCTCTCATATCAAAGTTTTCTCCAAATATAGGACTTTTTTCTGAATTATCCAAATTTTCGTTCTTCTTTGACTTCTTACCCCACTTCTTACCTTTACCCTTAGTATCACAAGCTGATGGTGTTGGTCTACAAGCTGGGTATTTAGCTCTCTTCTCACCATCCTCTCTACCACAAGGTTTACATTTTTTTCTACCAGTCTTAGAATCTTTTCTACAAGTATTACAATCAACCCATCCAGATGACTTTCCTTCACCACCTTGACGCTCAAACCAACCATGCAATCCTTTATCCTTCTCTTTAGAATAATTAGTTTTTTCATGTAAGTCAACACCCTCAAGTGTTTCTAACATCTCTTCGGTTAATTCTCCTTCTTTAACGCCTTTCCATATTTTACCTTTTCTGCATCTAACAACAGCGCCAGAAGCGTAAGCTGAAGGCCAAGTATCGTACTTTCTTTTAGCTATTCTAGTACATCTGTCATCTTTTTCTTCTAATTTAGCTATTTCAACAACTAAATCATTTGACCCCTTAATAATTCTATGAAATGAATTCTTTGGTATAAAGATTTCTTCGTTTACATTTAATTTATTAGGCAACTCATTATCAAATTGGATTAGCCAATCAGTTTCATTAATTGCTAATACAATTCTATCTTCTTTATCTCTATGCCACTCTAGTTCAGATTCATTAACATTCTCAGAGAAAGTCCTTCTAATAATACCATTCTCATCAATCTCTTCACCATATGGTTTATCGTCTTGAGCATTACTTAATAAAAAGTTAGTGACTTCTTCTATATCATCTTTAGCAGTTGTAACATGTTCAGCAGCCCAATCATGACCATTAGTTATTATAGCATCAACTTTATCTTTATCTAATGACATTAATTTATCAATATCTCTAGACAATTGCTCCAAATTCTCAAAAAACATATAATTTTTTAATCTATCCATAATCAATCTATATTTTTATTTATTATTTTCTTTTCTTTCTTGCCAATCATATGATATACTATCTTCTGTTATAGGACCACCCTTGGCCCATGTATAACATGTTCTAGCAGAATGACATTTAAAATTATGCATCCAACAATATCCTAATCTATCGCTCTTCTCCTCAACGTATTCTTGCTCTTCAGAACTTAATGAGTCAAAATCTTTGTCATATAATTCTTTAGATTTTCTATCAAAATCTCCCTTATCCGAAACCTGTCCAGGCATACAATTATCCATTCTAGGTGAAATATCAAATGCAACGCAATTACCACATAAAGATTTTTTAGCAGCTTCTTCTGTTGTATCCCAATGTTTAGCCAAATCTTCCCAATATTCACCAGGTTCGTCAACATTTAACGGACCATATTTAATATGGTCTGCTTTTATTGCACTATCCCTATTCTTAGTGTTAACCTCTAAGTCTTGAGTTGCAATTGGACAATCCATTTCAGCTTCACCTAACATTCTTTTATTAAGTCTTTCTATAATTAATTTTTTCTTTTTTCCTACCCTACTCATAATTAATTTTTTTTACCACCAAGTACCACCACCAGATAAACCTAACTTCTTAGCGTATCTAGGTAATCTACATGACCAGTATCCAGCTTTACATTTATCGTTATGTCTACCCTTAGAACATCCGTGTCTAGCATTGTATGACTTCTTAGCGTCTTTATTACTTAATTTAGCCTTAAGACCACCAGAACCAAAACTTATCTTCTTAATACCCCTTGGGTTTGACTTAGTTTTCACAGCACATCCTGGTACAAAAACCTTATACGCTTTTCCTCCACCAGCACCTCTGGTTGGTGAATTAGTTTTTTGTCCTTTATATCTATCACCTTCTTCGATGATACGTTCACCACTGTTCTCAATAATAAGGTTTAAAAGAATTGTCTCACCCTCAATAATTATTGACTGGTTAGTAAAATCTTCAAGTAAAATCTCATCGTTTTCATTAATACTTATTAATCCCTTTTCATGTAAGTCTTTTACTTCAGTATATAATTCAACATACTTATTTGAACCATATCTAAATATGCTTTCACCTAATGCGATTTTATTATCTAAGTGATATTTTAAGTTATCAGAAACTTCAACACCCTCTTTTAATTCCATTGGGTCTGCCCAAGATTCTTCATAATAACCTTCTTCAATATCTTCATCATCTCCAAAGCCAAGGTCATCACCCATAGGTTCCTCATCTTTAGGTTCTTCAGAATCCATATCTAAATCCTTATCAATATCATCATTCTCATCACCAGCACCAGACATCTTAACTTTCTTAATAATATCCTTTTGGTCCTCTTCTTCCATTTCAGCAGTGTGAGTCGCAGATATTACACTATTAATAGCGTATTTCTCTAAATCAAAATCTGGTTCACCTCTTTCATCATTATATTTTCTAAGAGATGTCCCTAATTTACCAGCAAGTTGTTGTATGAATTTTTCTGGGTCTTCATCTTCATCAGCCTCAACACCAGCATCGAATGGTTCATCATCGAATGGCTTCTCATTACCAACATTATCTTCTTTTTCATCACCGAAAGATAAATCAACTTCTTCATCACCTTCAGCATCAGCGAAAGTATCTAATGATTCCTCATCATCAGAAACAGAAGAAGCTGGCTCGCTTGGTGCGTCCAGCTTCAACTTATATTTAGTCTCTTCTTCTAGATTATCCTGTTCTAATTCAACAGTCTCATCGGAAAACTCGATTGGTTTCTTACCATCGAATCTCATCTCATTTAGAGATGACTCACTATTCTTTAATCTTTTTTTTTTAAAGCTTCCATCATGATAGCTCTTTCATTTTCACCAAGCGACTCAAGGATTTCATAAACCTTATCATCTACTGTGACAATAGAATCAATAACTTCATCCATTTCTTGGATAGCTCTAGATATTGAAAACCCTTTCCTAGATTCATAAATTGCTTGCTCACCATCCTTAGCAGTATAACTCTTCATAACCTCTGGGTATTTCGCAACGAATTCTTCGTAACCTAAATAGTTTGTTTCGTCATATGGGTAATATGAATATTCTACACCACCCTCACCATCTAAGCCAAGTATTTTAATACTTTTATCTTCACCAGCAATCATTTCATCGATAGCAGTTTCGTTTTCATTTAACTTAACTTCTTCCACATCTTTTTCAGCAGTAGAATCAGCAACGTTATCACCGAAACCATCATCTTCTTTACCTTCTTTAGAATCGTACTTTAATTCAGCACCCTTCTTATCAACTACATATTCAGCACCATCACCAATACCCTTATCAGCAGATAATTTCATATCAGCCTTAAGTGGGTGATGCTCTGTAATTAAGTTGTCATCTTCAAACACATTTACTTGTCCAGATTTACCAATAGCTTCATTAAGACTCATAAACTTAAGGTTTAATTGCTTAATAGCCTTAGCGTAAGATGGATATACTTTATCCTTCTTGTTTTGTAATCCACCGATATAGTTAAAATCTTCAGTTACAAGATTCTCTTTATTTTCAGATACTTTAATATAGTATTCGTGATTTTCTCTTACGATAGCGTAAACCTTACCATCTGGACCTTCTTTAGTTAATTCAACAACAGAACCTCTAACATCTTCATTAATAGACGTAGAACTCATTAGTTCTTTCATTCTGTTTATTACTTCTTTTCCTTTTAAACCAGTTGGTTTTATAATATTTCTTTTTTTCATCTTAATTAACTTTATTAATAAATATTATCTTTTTTTGCAAAGTTATTATGGGTTAGGATAATTACTAAGTGTTTGTGGTCCGTCAATAACATTTTTAGGGTCACCAATGACATAAACGTCTGTACCACTTATAGTTTTAACTAGTATATCAATAGTTGAACCACCTATCATATTAACACTAACACCGTTTATAGTTGCAGTAGTATTTGCTCCAGCATAAACTTGATTATATGAGTAGTTAGCTGTGTCAGCATCAACCGCTGCGTGTATTATTGTATAAATTCCACTCTTTAAAGGCATAACATTAAAATTTTATTACGGATTAGGGTAACCGTTAAGTGTTGTAGTACCATTAACAACATCTATCTTATCACCTAAAACATATACATTATTTGTGTCAGCACTAATGCTTTTAACATTAAAGTCTAACTGAGTTGTGGCTACTAAAAAAATCTCTTCACCATTTATAATAGCGTTTGAATCTGTACTAGCATATACTATAGTATATTTATGTGCATTAAAATCCGCATTGTCCCAACGCTTAATTACTGAAGCTATTCTCCTATTAATTGCCATAATTTAAATTATTTTGTTTTATTATAAATATGGTGATAAAAGAAAAAAAAGCCATTTAATTTGGCTTTAATTAATATTTTACTCTAAGACCATTTTATAATTCCGATAACATCTATAACTACCCAAACCAAATTCATAAAGAATAAACTCCAATCCCTATCCCTATATAAAATGTAAGACATTGTGAGGTGACCTAGTAGGAATATATAATAACTTGTAACTATTTCAGTAATTCTTAAGGATATCGTAAGAGCTGCTATAATGGTGATAACAACACTAAACCATTTAATAATTTTATATATATTCATACTACTAAATATACTGATATTTAATCTTTTTTACTTTTTTAAGGGTTAAAGTATTTTTACACCTTACTTAAAGATATTTCAATATCTCTAATTATATCTTCATGATTCTCTACACCTATTGATAGTCTTACCAACTGTTCGGTAATACCTAACACTTGTTTCATTTCTATATCCACACCAATATGTGTCATGGTAGCTGGGTGTTGTGCTAAACTCTCTGTACTACCTAGACTTACAGCTAATTTAATTAAATTTAAATTATTTAGGAATGTGAAAGCTTCTTTTTCACCACCAACAATATCAAATGAAATCATTGCCCCACTTCCATTACACTGTTCCTTCCATATCTCAAAGTTTTTTTCTTCAAAAGGGTCATCTAAGTAATATACTTTATCCACCTTTGGGTGATATCTTAAATACTGAGCAACTCTAACTGCATTTTCTTGTTGTTTATCCATTCTTAGTTTAAGCGTCTCTAAAGACCTTAACATTAACCAAGCGGTGTGTGGACTAACCATATTACCTAAGAATGTCCTAAGTGTCTTAACCCTTATCATATCCTCTTCTTTACCCATAACAACACCAGCAATTAAATCGCTATGTCCACCAATGTATTTTGTGGCTGAATAAACCGTTAAGTCAGCACCCAACCTTAACG
>Ga0228631_1000047_pt1 | contig 79936 bp, 70 predicted proteins | sample 39DmetaG_FD_183049 | JGI IMG/M metagenome (GOLD analysis project Ga0228631, IMG submission 183049) | Seawater microbial communities from Monterey Bay, California, United States - 39D | ecosystem: Environmental > Aquatic > Marine > Coastal | place: USA: California | collected 2016-09-28
TAGATAGTATAATTTCAATATCAACACCTAGATTAACTGGAATCATTTCAAATTCTGCCACAAAACCTTTAAATTCACCATTTGGTGTAATCATATTATATTGACCTAAGTTTCTTTTATTAACTAACTTAGATGGATCTATTGCAATACTAGTTAGATTAACAATACCTCTTGGTACTCTATCATAGTTACCATCTGCCTTTATTGGATCCGGATCACAATTTTCACCATTTAATGTGCTAAATAAAAAATTGTCTCTCATAAAGTTTTCATCGCCAGCAATTGCATAATAAAATGGGACGTCTACTATTACCCTTTCATCCTGGTTAATCTGTCTCCAAAAACTTAGTTTTGAATTTAGATCAGCTAGAAGGCCAACAACAACATGTCTTACAACACTATCGTCTTTATTAAATTTAAGATTATAACTTGCCATTCTTTAGAAGTCCTTGTTTTTTATATATATCATAGAACATATTACTCTATATTTTCAATACTGAATTTAGAGAAACCATTCTCACGATATATTTGTATTTTCTTATCAAAAATCTCATGCGGTAGTACCGTATGATTAATTACAAATGTATTTATCTTGTTTTCTTTGATAACTTGATTTAATATCTTTAATATATTGTAAACGCCATCGTGATCTACTGAAGATAAGAGCTCATCTAAAAATAAAAGATTAAGTTGTGGAAATCTTAACTTTAGTATTTTAATAATTGCAATGATAATAATAAAATCTGCTTTCTTACGTTCACCAGTAGAAAGAGTAAGTGGATTAATATCTTCACCTAAGTGATTAATAATACAGTCAAACTTTTCATCAAATCTAATATGGAATTGTAAATGCATCGTTGAGGCCATGGCAGCAATATTAGCATTAAGTCCTGGTAGAATAGTTTTAACTGCAAGATTCTTAACTCCATCTTCACCTAATACTTGTTCTACAATTTCCATAAAATTATAATCAGCATTTAGATTATCCTTCTCATTTGATTTAGTAGATTCTTTATCTTCAAACTCTGTAATTAAAGTTTTTAAGTGGTCAAAGTTTTTATCATCAGGTGTATTTTTAAGTTTTAATAGTTCTGCCTTTAATTGGCCCATATTAATCTTATGCTCTCTGATTTGTCCCTCTAATTCTAGTTTTGATTCTCTTGCATCAGTTACTTTTTCTGATAAAGCATCCATCTCAACTTTAAATGATTTAATACTATCCATGTTAGTTTTAATATTTTCTTCAAACTCACACTTTTGATTTGTATGCCATTCTGAATCCAGTTTAGTTTCACATGTTGGACAGTGACCACTTTCATATAGAGCTAACTTTTTCTTTAAGTAATCTATTTCTCTTTTAATATCTTTAGCATCAGAATGTTTATCATTATATTGTGAATTAAATTTATTCATCTCACCCTCATGGCTCTTTCTTTCTACATCTAACTTTTCAACAGTACTCTTTAATGATAATAAACCCTCTTTTAATTCTTCGATCTTAGATTTATTAGCTGTATTAGATTCTTCTAAGAGTGTATTTAGTTTACCGCGAACTGATTTAATAGATTCTAAAAGCTGGCTAAGTTCAGATTCATAAGTGTCAATATCCATTTTGACTTGCTTGCGCTCTTCTTTGATTTGCTTTTGCATATCATTAAGAATAGAGAACCCAAACATCCTATCAATAATTTGTCTTTTATCACTATTGTTCATAGTTAAAAAAGATTTAAAATCATTAATTGACAGAATAATAATATTTTTAAATACATGGTATGGAATTCCAAAAACCTCTTCTTCTAAATAGTCTTGTACCGATTTTTTACCAGCCTTATCAAATTCAATACCATTAATCATAACAGAAAACTTATTTGGCATAAGTCCTCTTTCAATATCGATTTTCATAGTACCACATTGAATACCTATTTTTACAAGTAGATCTTTATTAATCCTATTCGGCAGGTCAGAAAGCTTTACACCTTCTACCTTTCCATATAACCCATAAATAATTGCATTTGCAATAGTGGTTTTACCATCACCATTCTTACCTAATGTTAAAAACAACTCGGATTGATCTTGGTCAAATTCTAAACGTTGTACTTTATTTCCGTAAGATGCAAAGTTCTTAAATTCAATATAATCTATTCTCATTTGTCGGTATCATAATTATATGCACATAATGTGTATAGTTGTTGTAACTTAGCCTTAACCTTTTGTTTCATTTCATCATCATCGCCAATACCATCAACATACATATTACAAAGATTAAGAATATTGTAATTCTTATACATTTCTTCTATCTCGTCTATGTCGTGAAAATCTTTATCAATATAATTATCCTCTTGGTAAATATTAGGTTCTAGCTTTCTACTAATATGTTGAATTTTATTAATAAGCTTTGAAAGAGCATTTGATGTTGCTATTTGACTAGGTACATAGAGATCTACAAAATTATTTTCTATCTGTGATTTAAACGATCCTAATGTGATATCAAATAGCTGTGTGACATTATATTTTAAAAACTTAGGTGATATATGGTTTTCAAAGAAGGTCTCTGACATGTCCTCTAAGTCGACAAGATCAAATCCCTTTGCATTATTAGAGTCTGATCTAGTTAATTGATAAGGAACTCCAACCATTAATAATTTACCACGTTCTTGTCTAAAGTGAATATGTCCACTATAAACTCTTGTATACTTATCATAAATATTAGAGTCAGTACCATGTTCATTCTTAACCTTAGCATTAAGGTAAATACCTCTTACTTCAGAATGACAAAATACTATATCTGCTGTTGGAAAGTCTGCTAAAGTTTCAGCTTCATGTTCTGCGTCTCTTCTCCATGGCATCATCAAAATATTACGATTAGACCATTTCATTAATTTAGGCTCTTTATAGATCTGTACATTTGGGATCCACTTAAGACTATCAATAGAAGTAATCTCATTACTTTTCTTAGCCCATATATCGTGGTTACCACAGATAATATGAACTGGAAGTATTTTACCCAGCCTTTCAAAAAGATTTACAGCATAATTTAAAACCTTAATATTAATAGATTGTCTATTATCAAAAGTATCTCCTACTTGAACTAAGACATCTCCAGGTTTTACGTGCTTTTTTAATGTTGGTATAAATACTTTTTCAAAGAATTCTTTTTGAATATTAAGCCATTCTACTGAATTAGCTCTAACTCCAAAATGTAAATCTCCTAATACCCAAACCCTATTTGCACCAGCTTTAATAGTTTTAGATTCAATCATTCTAAAATAATTTTTTAATATTTTTTCTATCTAATATTCCAGTACGTATATCAAGCTCTTGAATAAGATCTTCTTTATAAACATTTGATAATGAGCTATAGAACTTATCTGCTTTAATATCAAAATAAACACAAAGCTCACTAAATAAATCTATTCTACTGTATTTAGCAACCATTTCATCTACTATAAATCCGTAAACTTCATTAATATCTGCTTTCTTTAATTTAGTACATCTGCCTAAATCATCTACTTTATTAAATTTACTAAACCTAGAGCCTTCAATTAATTCATGGATCCATCTTGCTATCATTTCAAAATGAATTCGTTCTTCTTCATGTAAGCCATCGTCTAATGATGGATCTAAGTCAAATTTTATAGTGCCATTTAATTCAAAGTCTGGAGAATCAAAATTATTATTAAATATTTTATCGTTTTTTGCCATGTTTTTATTTTTATTATATGCTATGTAGATTTGAGTTAGTTATATCATCCGTTTCTATTAAACGCATATAATTCCAATCAATGTCTAATTTACACTTAGTTCCTTTACCTTCACCATCTCTAATCTTTAATAATTTAAGCCAATATTCTGCGTTAGCTCTCATTAAATCATCTTGAATAATACCTAACATAACATCTGCTGTATGTGAAAGACCTGCAGATTCTGCAATATCTGTCATTCCAATATCGGATGAATTATAACCATTTCTTGTGATTTGAGTTGCAGTAACAATTAACCAATTATTACGTATGCCCATTGCTCGAAGGTCTTCAGCAATTTGCTTAATTTTCATATAAGTGTTTTCTGTATTTTGATTTCTATAATTAGCTAAAATGTTAATATAGTCAATTACTACAGCTCCTACTTTAATTTGTCTTTCTTCTTCTATTTGACTAACATAAGCTTCAATATCTAACACAGTAGCCTGTGATGTTGGAAACTGTTTAACAAACAATTCACCAGGTGGTGTAAATCCATCACCGACTGCTTCTAGTCTACGTTGTACATGTTCTTTATTTTTAGCCTTTTCAGCATAGTCATTAATATTAATACTAAGTAGATTAGAACCAATACGTTTTACAAACTTATGAGCAGCCATTTCTGCAGTAATAACTACAGTATTTGTACCCATTTTTACAAAGTTAGCAGCATCATTTGCTAAGTAAATAGACTTACCAATGTTTTGTTCACCAGCATATACAATTAAATTACCACCTTTATCATAACCACCTCCAAGTAGTCTATCTAAAAAGTTATATCCGGTACTTACCTTTTCGGATTCTTTCTGATCATGTGAGTCTACCTCAAAAAAGTTAAGCCCTAGATCTGAATTAAATGTTAGATTATTTCTATCATTAATTAAACCCTTAACCTTTTGTATAACTGAGTCTGCATTTTCTGGAGTTACTTGTGTAGTTTTAATATACTCAATAGTATCAAATAGAGACGTATCGAAAGTTCTCCATTTAATCCATGATTCTGCAGTACTAGTTAACCATTCTTCGTCATACTGATCTAAGTCTACTTGGAATAACATATCCAATATATTATCAGTGACTTTATCTTTAGCTTTATTAGAGTGGCTTACTAGTAGCTTAATTTGCTCTTGTGTTGGAGTCTCATTAAACTTAGTATAGAATTTATTAGCCAAGTGACTAAGCACATCAATCTCTTCGGACGTATAATATCCACTTTTAATTGCTTGTAGGTATTTAGGCTTTTGTAAAGAAAGTCTAAAGAATATTTTCTCAAAATCTTGTCCGAATTGCATATATATTATTTTAAGGTTCTATGCTAAATGAACCACTTTGTTTACCGGTAGGTTCCGTAGACCAAAGATTAATTGCAATAGCCTTTCTAACACCACTAGTAACATTACTTACTCTATGATAATATTTACCAGCATCGAAAATAACTAATCTATTAGGCCTTGCATATATTCTTTCTGGATCTTTGTCTGGGCCATGTGAATAAATTTCTAGCATTCCACCTTCAAATAAGTCTTGCTCCGGATAATAAACTGTGCCGATGTCTGGTGTTGACAATTCGCCAGTAGCTTTCATTAATTCTTCATCTTTATCAATATGTAGCTCAAGCTTATTATTAAAACCATCATCTACTGAAGACTGAATGCCAGTCCAATACTCAAAACCTTCTATTGTAAATATTTCATTTATAGGACAGTTTTCTGCCCAAATATATTCTATAAGTTCTTTTTTAACTGAGTTTGTCGGACTATTCCACCAACCATCCCACCAGTAATATTCACCTGGATCATTAAAAAAATTAGAGTCATTTTGGATCTTATCAAGAAGTACTCTATCCTTTACAAAGTTATCTATTACTATTATCATTCAAATGGGTTTATTAAAATTTTATATGCTTCTTTACCTTCTTCATTATTAGTTTGTTCTAATAGACCTAAGTTTTTTAAGTCTTTTAAAGATTCTAATAAATGTGGTTGTTCTGTTTCAGGGAATCTATATGTCTTTAAAGCATGAAGTGTAAAGCTACCCTTATATCTGTCAGGGCTACGCTCACACATTCTTACTTCATTATAGACAATATCAAATCCGGTCGGATATCCTGGAAGATCTTTTTCTATGCCGAGAATATACTTTATTGGAGTATTATCCTCATTAATCTTCATCTGTTGCGCTCATTAATTCATCAACATTAAGCTCTGTACTTGTATTATAGTTAAATAAGTCATAAACTTTTTTATCGATTTTTTCTAGAATTTCTTGCGTAAATACTTTTTCACTAAAGAATTCTTTATTTGATACAACTTCATCTATGTGTTTACAAATCCAGCCTCTTGCTGTTGCCTTTGGAATTTTAACACCCTTTTCAATTTTACCTCTAGTAATACCAATATCTTCCCAGTCAATATACTGTTCTAATCCAACATACTTGTTCATACCTTCGCTAAAGTGCAAGTGGAATTTAATAGGATGTGGTTTTGCAAATCTATTCTTGTTTGGTTTTGCATTTACAATAATACCAGCCTTTTCTCCACCTTCTTTAAGTTGTGCTTTACCTAAGAATAAAACAATTGATGCTGCATATTCTGGTCCAGTTCCACCACCAGCAACTTGTCTTGAAATAAAATCTTGAGTCTGGTATGTGTGGTTAGTAAATAAGAATGGAATTTTTAAATCAGCCAATGGCGTCATAATAATTCTAAAGATAGACTTAAGAATCTTAGAACGTGTCATATCTGATTTTTCAGATCCAGTTCTTGCATCATCAATCTCTTTTGCAGTTGCTAAGTTACCAGCAGAATCTAAGATAATCATAACCTTAGGTACTTCACCACCAGCTCTTTTTACATCTTGCATCTTTCCAGTAATTGTAGTAACAGAAGTTCTAAACTCTTGTACAGTATTACATGGTTGGTAATTAACTTTCTTAGTATCAATGCCAAACTTTTCCATTAATGTTTTATCAACAGCTGCCTCAGAATCATAAAAGATTACATTATAGCCCATGTCAATTGCTCTCTTAACAGAGTTTAGAATTAAATAAGTTTTTCCAGTTCCAGAAGGTCCAGCAATCGAACAAGATCTATTGTTTGGCCATCCACCAAAAAGTGAACCACTAACACATGCATTTAAGTGATAATTACCAGTGTCAATCCACTCTGTAACTTCACTAAATGTTGATTGATCCATTACAGATCCCAATGGGTTTAAATTAGCTAGCTCTGCGTTAATATCGTCAAAGCTAAATTGTTTTTTTGTTTTTGCCATAATATTGTATGATTATTTTTCAAAAAGTTTCTCTTCTTCAGTTCGTAAGACTTCTAGTTCTGCTAAAAGCTTATTAGCCTCTTCTTTTAATTCGGCCATATTATTTTCTATAACAGACAATTTCACATAAAGAGTTTTATATTTCTCTATATGTGCTGCCTGTTCTGGTGTCATATTAATATCCATATCTTATTCTGGAAATTCTATTTTTAATTGATTAGGATCCGGCTGATTAGCCTCTTCTATTTTCCATATCAAACTTCTAACTTGCTCCCCAAATTCCATATTATTAGGAAGTTCTTTATGAAGAGATTTAATTGTTTCGTAAAATGTTGGTGTTGTCATAATTATTTTTATATTTTAAAATAATGCCGAAGCATAGATTAAGTTTGTATCTAGTGTTTGTAAGCCACATGCTACAAGAACTCTATTAAGAGGATCTATCATTGACTTTTCAAATTGAGTATCATAGTCAACTTGTGGTGCAAACTCATAAGGGTGGTCTCCAGGCATATAAGCGTAAACCTCACTAATTGGACTTTTACAATTATAGATTTTAAGCTTTTCACCATTACCGATTACTTTATACTTTGTCTTATATTTTGCATTAGTATTTAATAAGTAATTATAGTAACCTGCTGCTTTTACATTTGCTGGACATTTTAGACCTACTTGTAATTCAATCTGATCATCTACAATATACTTTTCAATATTATTAGTTCTACGATTAAAACTAATATCGTCTATATTAGCCATTTGAAACTCCTTCTTAGTCTCTTTCATAAAATTAACTAGAGTTTGCAAATCTTCAGCAGTCGGAGTACTTCCACGCTTAAAAATAATCTTTAATGCTTCAACAAGCTTTTCTCTAACAAATTTAGGAGTTGAAGATTGGATTGTATCAAAGCCGATAGTCTTAACTTTCTTAAGAGGCTTGTGTCTATCGGTCACTTCTAATTTATCATCCCATGCAAGATTCTGAATATACTTTTTCTTTGCTAACCAGATTCCATTATAAGCTAATGATTCTAACTCAAACATTAAGTAATTGTCAGTATTTCTAGCGTCTGCATATTTTTCCATGCACTTAGTAATATAATCTTTAAGCCTAAATGCATAAAGCTCTAATATAAAAACATCAATTGCAACTTTTTTATCTTCATCCGGCCATACAATAGATTCATATAGATCTTGAAATTGAATATAACAAGAATCTGTATCAATGTAAATTACTGCAGGCTTTTCAATCTTACCTTTAACTTTAAATCCAAAATGCTCATGTACTTTTGTATCTTTATGCCAGAACTCATTTACATATTTGTTTAATATGTCTTCTGAATAAAGAATAGCATTTTTACTCTGTTTAGTAATAGACTCTGCAATATTAATATCAAAAAAGTGAAACCATTTATTTCCAAATGCACCGTAAATAGAGTTAAGTGTTAATTTAACAGCCTGTTCGTATGCGGTATACTTAGCCGAAAGCTGCTCATAATGTTTTATGAGCAGCTCAGCTTCAGTTTGTGAAATTTGATCTATTGGTTTATTTTCTAATTCTTTGATATCCATTAATTACGCAGTTTGGCAAGTTGATATTGTTAATAATGTATCTGAGTTGTTTGATTGGAATACAACTTTAGAATCAGAAACATATACCGTTTGCTCTTCACGATCTAATAGATTTAAGTATTTTTTGTAAACTGTTACTTTACCAGTTCCATTTGCTGCAGGATTAACTACAACTTTAAATGATTTACCATCTACATTTACACCAGCAACATCTGATTTAATATTAAAAGTTTCTTCTTTATCTAGAGAGAATAAGTTCTTTACTTTTCCTAACATGTGAGTATCTAGTGCAAAATCAAATTTACCATTATCTCTAGCAAATATTGCTTCAACTTGTGTTTCAGTAAGATCTTTAAATCCTAATGTCGGCTCTGAACAAGATAATGTAATTTCTAGTTCGTCATTAAAGATGCGGAATGTAGATGCTACTAGATCTTCATCGTTCTCAATAAATTCAATTTCGCCTTTAATAGCATCATGGTCAAAGTGCTTAATAGCATCAATAACTTTGTTTCCTTCAAAGAATGCGATTTTCATTTCTTTATCTGTATCAGGCCATTCGCTGATTTGGAAGATTTCAGAAACGTCTACGCTGTGACTTTTAACAGCATCTCGTTGTGGTAAATAAACTACAGATTTTACTCTGCCCTCGGCTACTTTCATATAAATGAAAGAGTCAATTAGCTTGACGCGGTTTATAAACTCTGTCAAAGCGTGTTGGTCAATACGATCAATTTTTAACTTCATGTTTTTTGTTTTTTTAAATATAGTTATTATATGTTGAAAACTAGATTAGTTTCAGTAAGATTTGTATGAAAAAAGCGAAGCCAGGAAGTAGCGAACCCCTGGCTTCTATCCGAGAACTATCCCGGTCCTAAAATCCGATCGTATTTCAGATCGGCGTTTTTTTATCCGTCACATGATAAACAGTCTGGATCTGTTGCGGCCATTGCAATATCGCCTCTTAGTACAGATTCTGTTCTCATATAATAGAGTGTTTTAACTCCTTGCTTATAAGCTTCTAAATGAACTTGATTAATAAATTTAGGAGTAGCTTCAGAAGGGAATGCTAAATTTAAACTTACAGATTGGTCAACATATTGTTGTCTAACACCTGCTTGTTTTACAAGCTCTAATTGATTTACTTCTTTAAAGGTTTTAAATATATTTTTTAAAGACGTATAATTTCCTTTATCCATATCCGGAATTCTATCAAAAGCCTTTAGCTTTAATGGTTTATTATCTTTTGAAATAGGATCTCCAATTCTAACTTTATATTCATCAATAAAATCAAGGCCTAAAATGCTACCACCATCTGCTAGAATTTGATCCCAAACAGATTTAGTATTCTTACCAATTAAATCTAGAGCGTTTTCTAGTGTTGGGTTCTTTCTAATAAAAGTACCCTTTGCAGTTTGTTCTGTGAACACGTTAGCCGCCCAAGGCTCAATCCCTGCAGATACATTACCAGCAAGTTTTGAGTTGCTTACAGTTGGTGCTACGGCTCTAAGGTGAGTGTTTCTCATTCCAGTTCCTACGCACCATAAAGGCTCTCCCATTTCTAAAGCCATATCTCTAGAAGCCTTTTCACTTTCAGTCTTTAATTGACTAAAAATCTTTCTAGTCTCAAATTGAGCAGTTAAGCCCTCAAAAGGAATATTGTTATTCTGTAAATAAGTATGCCATCCAAGAACTCCAAGTCCTAATGCTCTACCTTTTTCTGCAGATCTTACTGAATTCTCAAAGCCTCTCATAAATTTAGCCTTTTGGATAAATTCACTTAAGACTCCATCAAGAAACCAAGTTGCTGTATAGACTAAATCAGTATCTTTCCACTCTTGATATCTTGCTAAGTTAACAGAAGATAGACAACAAACAAAAGAATGAGATTCATCTGTGTGTAAAGTAATTTCAGAACAGATGTTAGTCATATAGACTTTTAATCCGTTTTGCTTATAAGCATCTGGATTTGCTCTGTTGACATTACCCTTAAACATTATATAAGGCTCTCCAGTAGATCTACGTTTTCTAAGCACTGCGGCCCATCTTTTTCTAGACTCTTTATCGCCAGCTTCTACCTTTTGCATAAATCCATCCGGTACTATTACACATTGATGCATATTAAGAGATTGTCTATTTACATCTCCTTTAGGCTCTCTAATTTCTAGCCATTCCCAGAAATCATCATGTTCAATATCAATATTAACTGACGCAGCTCCACGTCTGACAGACCCCTGGTTAGTAGCAAGGATTGTAGAGTCATATATTTTGCAGAACGGTACGACTCCGTCGCTTGTTCCATTACCTGTGATTTTTGCACCTGCTGGTCTAATTTGATTTATTCCAATCCCAACGCCACCGCCATGTTTAGCAAGTAACATCATCTCTAGGTTTTTTTCACCTATATCGTGAATTGAATCTGCAACATCAATACCGAAACAAGAAATAGGAAGTCCTCTTTCTAATCCAGTGTTTGATAATACAGGAGAGGCTAGGTTTAACCAGCCCTTCCATATATAATCAAAGAACTTGCTTGCCATTTCCGGTTTTTCAAGTCTTTTAGCAACAGTAGTTGCAACTCTCCAATAAGCATCTTTAGGTGTTTCACTATCCATAAGATATCCATTGCTTATTGTTTTAACATAAATTTCTGTATTTGCCCAAGTTGGAAAGTCAACTCCTAACTCCCAACCTAGGTCTTCTCCGTGGTTTATTTCTTTTTCTGTCATATTATTTTATTAATCGAATAAATCGTCTTCGTCCCAGTTTTCATCTTCTCCAGCTTTAGCATAATCAGTAGGTCTGATTGCAAAAAAGTCTGTATGCGTGTGCCCTCCAGTTAAATGATAAAACCAATCTAATTCTGCAGCTAAATCCTCATCAAACTTAAATTCAGATTCATAGCCTAATTCTATTAGCTTTTCATTAGTTCTTTTAGTAATAAAGTGTTTTAAGCTTTCAGCCTTCATATTATCTAAATCGCCCATCTCAAACATTTTATCAATAAACTTGTGTTCCATTTGACGCATCATATCTGCTGCTTGTAATACATCATGGTAAACTTCTTGTTTTAGTTCTGGATATTCTTGGCACATGTGTCTAAATAATTGGCAGCCCATTTTAGAATGAAGTGATTCATCTCTAACTGACCATTTCATTTGCTGCCCAATACCTTTAAGTAAGTTTCTCATTTGGAATGAGTATAAAACTGCAAAAGAACTATAGAGGCTTACTCCTTCTGCAAAAGCAGAAAAAATTGCTAAAGATCTTGCCACCTCTTTTCTTGCTGTTGGGTTTTCTGATAAATCCTTGTGTGTATAATTTGCAGAAGTTGAAGTTAGTAACTCAAACTTTTCTGCAATTGCTGGCTCATGTAAGAATGCCGCAAAATCTTCTAGGCCTAATGTCTCATTTAAGTAAGAATACGCAGTTGCATGTATTGTTTCCTGAGAGCCGAACATCATTGCCATCTGTTTGATTTCATGTTTCGGGAACCATGTGGTTACATATTGTGTCCAATAATCAGAAACTGCACATTCTGTTTGTGCAAATCCTAAAAGTATATTACCTACAATATTTTTTTCTGGTTCTGTTAATCTTTCGTTCCAATCTTTAACATCTCCTTGCATGGAGATTTCAGTATGTAACCAAAATGCTTGTGCTTGTTTAAGCCAACCTTCTGTATAGTACTCTGGGTACTCAAATGGCTTATATTCTATTCTTTCTTTAAATAATGACATATTTGCTAATGATTTTTTTAATATTCAGTTAAGGCTAAAAAAGGTCTGCTTTTAGGTAGACCCACTTTAATCAATAACATAAGTTGTTTAATAAAATTACTAGCAGCGCTGCTTAGTGTTTTATATATCTTCATGCTGCTGGTAATTTCTAAAATTATACTTTAAATTTTTTTTTCAATTCGTGTGCTTTTTCATAATAAGTATAAGAAGTCTTCTTATATTCCTTACGTTGTCCATATAGATCGCTTAGGATCAATTTTAGCATTGAATCTTCTTTTTTGTAGACAGCTCCGTTTTCACAAACAATAATATCTTTTTCTTTTCTTTTTTGTTTAACTTCCATTTCTGGAATCATTTCTATAAAAGAATCAGGAGAGATATTAAACTGCCTCATAACCGATGGATATAGAGAAGCAAAGTCAAATGCGCTAACCCCAGAGTAATATCCAACAATCGGTTGTTTAACAAAAGCACCCTCATATTTAGTATCTTTTTTAGTATCGCGATCCCATTCTACTGCAATTTTTTTATTATCAGTAGCTAGTTTTCTAGCGATTAAAGATTCTGTAACAGCAACCGGAGAGGCTGCTTTATATAAAGGCATTCTTGTAATTGTTGCTAAAGTCAATAGAACTTCCATTGATCTTAGCTTTTCATCTATATAATATACAAGACATGAATCGACTACGTTATAATAGATATATTTTACAAAGTTATTTTCATAAAGTTCTTGTAGTCCACCTGTGTATTTAATTTTAGCAACATCAAGTACTGCGCCTGAAACAAAATCAAGTGAATTAGATTCTTTAACAGCAACTGATCTATCGTACTTATCATAAAGTTGCATGTAATCTAAAATACCCATGTGTAAAGGTCGACCATCTTTTTTATCTAAAGAACCAGTAATTGCTACTTCAGTTAAATCAATCTGAAGACGTTTACATCTATTAACTATATATTGCCAATCATAATTGATAAAATTCCAGCCGGTCATCATAGGGAATTTAGGTAAAAACTTATGCAAGAATGTATATAGCATATTATACTCATCCTTAAACTTATAATAAGAGAATTCCCAGTCTTGGTCATAATCTTTAAAGTGTGCATTTGTATCGTCTTCTATCTTTTTAATTTCAGCTGGAGACATATCGTTTAATCCGAGAACAATAGCTTTACGTTCTGGCGTGATAATAGAGAATGATAGGATTCTAGATTTAGCTTCTTCTGGCTTTGGAAAACCATCTACAATTTCTGTTTCAATATCCACAAAATAAGTACGTGGCATATTAAACTCATAGATCTCTTCTTTATCTTTTTCCGGAAGGCTATCCATGAAATAAAGTAGACTAAACTTATTAAATGATTTAGAAATGCTACGTTTTATAGAACGGCCATCCCAGTTTTTAAAGTTTTGATCTCGCCACTTGTCACTATCTTTAGCAATAGTCCAGTTTTGGAATTTGTCTACAGGGTATCTTTTAAATGAAACCTTACCCTCTTTGTTGTAATAAGACACGATAAGCTCGCGTTCTGTTTGTTCTATATCTAATAACATTAATAGCCTCTTTTTTGACGTTGAACATTCTCTTCTGCTTTCGCAAAATAGTAATTGTAAGCGGTCTTTGCGTCAAGGCCTATGGACGCGGCATAATTAATAAAGAAGTGTAGAATATCTACCCATTCCATATATAGTTCTTTTTTATCATCTTCAGATAAATCAGAAACTTTCTTGTTATCAAATGTTGAGAAGTCTTTCTTCCAGTATTTCCATACTGCATTTCCACTTCCGTCTTTAATTCCACCAAGAGCATCTGTCATTTCGTGAATTTCATCAATTACAGCATGAGTATTACAGTGCCAGAAATTCATTACATCTCGCAATGACATTTCTTCAAAGTTAAAACCATAGGTTTTTTCTTGCATGTTTTTTTGATGAGACATAATGTCTTCTAAGTGTGTTGTTGATTCTGCGTAGAAGTCTTTTACTTCAAGGTCTTTACATTCGTTGTCTATGTTCGCCATGTGATTTTTTTTATAATTGTTTTATAGATAGTATTCCATTAGTTTCAATACTAGTCCCACCATTTTTGAATATTATGTTCTATTAAATCCCACGCCAGTTTGTGGGCTCTTTTTTGTTTTATTCTAGAATTAAGTTGCTCTGCACTCTTTTCTTCCGATATTATTAATAGCTCAGAATCCGTATAATTATGCTCATATTCTTCAACCATTTCATAATATGGATTACCATTTGCATCAGTTTCTTTAGATTCTATAAATCTAAAATCAGAAGGGCCATATTTTTCTTTAATAATATCCGTATATTCCATGGCATAATCTTCTTCATAAACTTTTTCTAACAACTCAACTACAGTTCTAATTCTTTTAGCATCAGAAAGAGACGTAGTATGTCTGTTCTTTTTTTCAAGATAATCTGCAGTTCTTAAAAGTTGATACGAGAATAGATCAATAGCATATCTATAATCAAAATCTGCACCATGCCATATTAATGGAAAGAATTCAAATATTCTTTTTATCTGTCTGTATTTTCTTTTTATGTACCGCATTACATATCCATTGTTTTAATCTCGCCCCACTCTCTTTCCGAGTCCATATTTATTTTTGTATCTAATAATTCTGGTTTAGGGTCACCGCCCACATTCCAGAACCAAGAACCTGGACTTCCATGTTTAGCCATAAATTCCCATGCCTTAGCATCATAATTAAGAGCTGATGGAAATGGTGGTATATTATCTGGGTGTACGTTTTGAGTAAATGCCTTTGGATGAGACCATAGTTTTGCCCTACCTCTCTCTCCAGTTTTAATATTTCTAGAGACTGCAACTGCATTAAAATTAGCATCTGGCCAGGCTATTTGTAAAGATCTAGATAGAACGCCAGTAGATATTGCTGACCATACTTCTTCCGGATATCCATGTTTCTCTGCAAGATCGTATGCAACCTTGACAGCAGCTGCTGTAACAAGCTCATGACGAAGTCCAAGTGGAATAAATGTTGCATTATTTTCTTGGGCCCATTTTTTAGCATGTGCATTTAATACTGGCATTGCAGCAATTCTTTTAAATTTAAGTTCAGCACCTCGTTCAGCACAAATAGCCTGATGATCTGAAATCTCTTTTTGACTTGGGCAAAATAGAACTAATTTTTTATTATATTTTTTTGCTAGGTATCCAAGTGAAATACCAGCGAAACCATATCTTGGTTGTACATATACCAAAGTATCTGTCGGTGCTTTCTGAACTAAAATATCTCCAAACCTACATTTAGATCCAAAGCCCATCATATCTTCCCTAACAACTTTAAAGCCATCGTGGTCTATTAGTTGTGGTGAATCAAAAGGATCTTCCCAATCACCTGCTAAATCTAACCATGCCTGTCTATTTGGCATCATTAGATTTAGATCCTGGTTCATTAAACTTTTTGTGTGGTTATTATGCGCCATAAAATTCTTTTACTTTTTGTTTATATTCTTCTGGTTTAATTCCAGCCGCATCTAAAACCTTAAGGTCAGATGGAAATGAAGTCATACCATTAAATGTTTCTAATAGACCAAGGTCTAACATAGCCCTTTGTCTTCCTGATGGATGGTCTTTAATTGTAGATGAGTTCCATAAAGTGTCCATGTTAATATGTGCATAATCAGCACCTGGCCTTAGATAGTTTTCAATCCATCTAATAAAGTCACAGGCTACATCCTCAGCATTATAAGGTAGACTACCAGTATCTTCATAGATCTTAGTCATAACTGCATCCAAGAACTCTTCAGATTTCTTACCTTTCTTTTCTACAGGATCTGCAAGATAACCAATACATTCTACTGCATTAGTACCATAATAGAACATTGATTCTCTATTCATAAATTCTGGGTACCAATCACATACATCTGCAATAACTGCAGCATACTGGAATCTATAAGCTCTTAATCCATTTGCAGCATTCCAATCAAACATCCATTGGCCAAGCTCTCTTAAATCCTTCTTACCACCTTCTCTTAAAAAGTTTGCCATATCTCTTGCCATTCTCGGTGCAAACTCACATAAGAAATAATCGCCACCTTTTTTATAAACATATTCTGGTTCTGTAAAGTTATCCATTCCTACAAATAAATCCTCATTCCCGGAGGGTTTTGGTGGCTTAGGAAATGCTGGAAACTGATAGCCAACTGAAGTATAAAAAGAAGTTGGATGGTGTTTCACCTTTTCACACATATCTTCAATAGTGTCACAATCATATAAATCAAATAAGATTGTGTTATGATATCCGGATGGTTTAGTTGCATAATTAATTGCAGAGCCACAAACTCTATGGAGAATAAAAATATAGAGCCATTCTTCTAATCCAAAAACTTCTTGCCTTCCAGTCCAATTCTTTGCAACCTCTTCTCTTTGGGGGTAAATTTTACCAGCTTGCATGTGTTTCCAATAAGGATGTTCTGGGGCCCAACCATAAAAACAATCATTTATGATCTGACTAAAACCTGCATACTTGCGCTCGACAACATCATATAATTGAATCTGTTCCATAAGAGGATCTTGCATGCCACTCTCATCATGTGGAGTCATACCAAGGTTTGAAAGCTCTTGTTGCTTTTTAGCAAGAGCAAAATACCTTAAAAACTCATCGTAATATTTTGTTGTTGTTATCTGCATTAATCTTTAATTAATTCCCATGTTAATGCATCTCTATTTCTCTGATACTGATCCATAGACCAATTAAGATCTGCTGTTGCTATCTCTAAAATATAGCTTGCATCTGGTGCATTGTGTGGTGTAATTCTAATTCTGTAGTCTATTGCTTTCATATTTAAAATAGCGCTGTTTGAATAGTTGCGACTTCTAATTTTTTATTAGGTTCATTGTTAATTAAATCCCATCTATAGAATTCTCTAGCCAAGTGTACTGATTTAGGTTTTTCCATAACATCAAAACTTAATTCGCCTAGTGCATTTTTATATGCATCTGAATGTTGCCATGTAGACCAACCATTACGATCACACATTGAAACTATCATCTCATTCATAAGATTTACCAGATTAGTTCTCTCTTGCCAAGAGCCAGCAAATGGTGTTCCTTTATAATAACCAGTCTTTGGTAGCTTGCGAGATTCATTCTCAATAGGCAATGCTTGTATAACTTCTATAGTTTTTATACCTGAATCAATAAGCGCTTGCTCATACTGAGCCATCATCTTAGTTAGGGCCGCACTGGGATCTGACTGTCGCATTAAATGATGTCTTATGTCGATATTACCAAGGTAGATCCTAAGATCAGTGGTCCATGGGTAAACATACTCTGCGAGTCCACGTTTTAGGGTCCCGAATAAAGTTAAACCATCATTACGATTTACCATATACCCAGGAGTATACATACTAAAAGAATGACTATCACCAAAACAGAGTTTATCTGTTTTTTCAATATGATCTACTCTATGAATAAAATCACTACAAATTTTAGTAGCCATTTCTATTTTATCTTCTAGAGTTTTAAATAGATCAGATCCGGTCTTAAGTCTTTTAGTTATAAGCTCACCAATATCTGGCATATCGTGGTGCATACTGTACATTCTTACTCCACAAAATAATCTATTTAGTTGATGGTATAAATCATCATTTGCACCTCCAAAAATATTAAAGGTGCCTTTAAATTCCATACCATGATCTAATATGATTCTGTCATATTTAGTCCAGTCTTCACTAACGCTAGTAATTACTGTCACATCTTTATATCCAGCAGTTCTTAATTGATTTGCAAGCATAAAAGGCCAAGCACTTTTATGCGAACTTAACTTATCTGAAAACTTACCAACTAAAATTGCAATTCCAATCTTAATATCAGTGTGTGGTTCTAATTCTGTGAAGTACTTAAATTCCTGCATCTGCGTCGGTTGTATTGATTGGTTTTTCAGTTTCGCCATACCCATATTTTTTAATATAGTTATCTAGGCCGCCAATATATGCAACAGCATCAAGAAGGTTATCTTCTTTATAATTATAAGAATGTCTACTTAATTTAAGTGCGACTAACGCAGCATACATGTCAGCTCCGGTAAATTCTTTGCCAGTCATACCTGAGCAAACCATTGCAGCTCGACGCATACCTTCTTCAAAAGGGCCATACATGCGTTCTTTCTCTTCTGATCTATGATTAATAATCTTGTCAGCTTCGTTTAATATATTCATGTGATTTACTTTAGTGTTATATGTGTAATTGCTAGTTTGTTTAGATTTAAACCAATAAAAAAGGCCAGTCTTTCGACTGGCCAATTTAGGAAGTAGAGTTTCAGATCTTAATTCAATAAGGCTCCGACTTGTGCTCTAGGATCTAGTTGGTTTGTTTTAAATGGGTTTGGAACTTGATTTCCAAGGTTCCAAGATTTACCCAACATATTACCAGACTTAATCATTAGTTCAGTAGAGTCTTTGTCAGTCATTGCAAACGCAAGTTGTTCTGGGGCATGTGTTGCCACGTGAGTCATTCCGTTTACTAGAGACCAAATTGATTGGTTTGTATGTGCATTTTTTAATTCATCTGTTGTGAATTCTGTAGGATTTTGATTGTTCTTAATGTAAGCTGAACGGTTTTCGCTAAGTGGAATCCAATTATCAGCAGCATCTCCAACGTGACTTTTAATAGTGCTATGTGCTCTTTGCATTTCAAATAGAGATGCTGGAGTGTTCATTGCATTATTTACTGTGTTTGCAAAATCATTAGGAACAAATCCAGTCTTACGCAAATCAGACATGTGTTGAAAAAACTTTTCCATAGAATCTTTACTTAAATTATTAAGAGAGTAAGATTCTTTTGCCATTGGAGTTGAAAGTCCATTTGAACACCATAGTCGATTAATATAAGGCATAACTTGAATTCCGTTGCTTGGGCTATTTGTTAGCGTTAATCCAGATTTAAAAACCTCATCAGCAACTCCGAATTCAGCATTAGGGTTATATGCATTAATAGTTACTAAACCTTTATTAGCATCAACGCCCCAGTTTGTAACTTCAAATCCATGTTGATCTATAATTTGATCTGCAAGATTTATAAACCTTGAATGACTAATAAGCCCAGTTGCTGTTTTTGAAAAACCTAATACTTTTTTAGTAGTAGGTGATACAATTAATGTAATCTCGTTTAATTGAGATGCCATTGCGTTTTTCATTTGATTAACAAATGATGCTTTAGCTTCAGGAGAGAAAAGATTATCAAACTTTTTAGCAAATGTTTGACTCATTCCAATTAGCTTAATTAGACTCTTAAATGCATCTTTAGTAATCTCTAGGCGTTTACCTTTGATTTCAATAGTTGTGTCATTAACAAGAGTAATTTCTCTAACTGCAATAGTTTTACGAATTGCTTGTGAGTTTAAAGTTTCCGCTTTACGGCTTTCAATTACTGAATTGGATAGTGTTGTTACTGTTGGCATATAATTTATTTTTAATTTATAGTGAATAGTTTGTTAATTGTTTCAAGATTATGCGAACCTTTTCGCTGATTCTTTTTGAAGTAATTTAAGAAATTTATCGGAATCTAACTTAGTTGGCTCTGACCATTGTATCTCATGATCTATATATTCGAATGCTTCGTAGTCATTAGACTCTGCCTCTAGCATTTGATTAAAGACTGCAACGCAACTTTCCTCTTCATAAAGAAGAAAATCAGCATCCATCTCAACTGAGAATTGAAAACCACCTTTCATTTTCCAACGTTGTGGACATTGACCGTTTCCATCCCAATCATGTGCTCCATAGTTCTCTTTGTATTGACAATTGATAATAACTTTACTTTTCATAATTTGTGTTGTTTAAGTGTTGATGTTTAATTACAGTACTAATATAATAAAAAAGATTGACATAAAAAAACTTTTTGGCAATTATTTTGCAAAAACTTTGTTAAAAGTCTTTATTTTTGCCTTTATGTTTATCCTTTCTTGTGTATTGCTTCTTACTTTTATGGACATTACCACGCATTGCTTGCCATATCTCTTGTATGGTAAACTGTGTTTTTTCTAGTTTTTTATTCTTGTCCATTGTATTTGTGCTTTAATTACAGTACTAATATAATAAAAAAGCCTGAGACTAAAAAATCTCAGGCCAATTATTTTGTTAAAGTTATTAACAATTATCCAAACTTTTTAATTGTCTTTGTTAATTCATCTAAAGATTTACCAACATGTTCACCAAAATCTGCATGAAGATCTTCATCAGCATCTAAAGGCTGCATATCTCTCCACTCTGTATATTTAGAAACAAACAATTCTGATGCATCCACTATTTTCTTAATATCGGATTTTGCATAGTCCTTTCCATAGTAACTATTAGGATCTACATCCTGTCTTGCTGTTTCGTCAGTAAATGGATTTTTAATATCGATGCCATCGTAATCAAAATTAAAAGCCTCAAATGATTTTAAATGCTTCATTCTTTTCTTTTTCTTTTTTTTGTACTCTTCTTCTGCGTCACCCCTGCCGGCAGGAACATCACCAGAACCTACACCACCATCCATTGGCAATACAACAGGTCCCATTCCGCCCATTCCAGCTGGAGTTATATTTTCATTGATATCATCAATGAATGACTCAAATGTTGGTACGTATTTCATAGTTGTTTTTGTTTTTCATTTACCAAGCGTAATCAAAAGTTTCAATTTTAGATATTTGATCCTTAATTGTTTTAGCGTAATTTTTAGCTTCTCTTTCGTAGTAAGATTCAGATTGTCCATATCTTTCTTCAGATTCTTCACCCTGTCTAATGTAATCACAATATCTAGAATAGTTATCTAAAATATTTGACATGTGATTAGAAGCATCTCTTAATTTAGCTTCTCTACCTTTAGAGTTTTCTCCTATTTTAATTTCATCATATCTAGTTTTATTACCACTCGACAATCCGGCTTTAATTTGTTCTGCTAATTCATCAATAGCCTTTTCAACCATTTTATCAATTGGTAAAGAAGCTGCCTTGGTAGCTAAAATTTGGTGATATCTGTCTGCGTTAGCTTTCTTAAAAGCTGCATCATCTGTAAATGCAGTTGCACCTTCTTTTGCTCTTGCTCTGTCACCTCTTAAGTTTTCAGTAGAATACTTCTGTCTAATTAGATCTAAGCTTACAATAATAACTCTATCAGAAACTTCTGCAATTCTTTTACCATTACTTAAACCAGAAGCACCCCAGCCTCTATATTTCTTGTTTACACCAACTTGATCTGCAGAACCTTTTCTACCATCTTTTTTCCATGAAGTTGTCTTAGCCCATCTAGACCAGTCGTTAGTATAAAATTCTCTATCACCACCCATAGCTGCTAATAAACACCCGCCACCTGGAATTGTGCTCATTGCATTGTATGACCTAGAATCCTGTGGTAAATATGGATTCTCTTTTTCATTATCTGAAATAAAGAAAATAATATTTTTAGAACCACCATGGTTTTTAAATGCTTTTTGTGGGTTATTGTCTAAAATAAAATCTTCATCTTGTATTTTATCAAGGGCAACTTTAGTCAGTTGGTAAAAACCACCTGCTAATCTAGCTACGTTTTTTCTAGCGTGTTTTCCTTCTTGGTTACTTTGTAAAATACCTGATAATATAGCACTAGATATTTTTTCGTTTAATACGTTATATTCTGACTCAGTAGTAGCTGATTCTTCGATAAAACTAGCTAAATGTCCATCATCATCCCATCCGTATTTAGAATCGGCTAAAACAGCTTCAATATCTTTTCTTTTTCCAGTTAATTCAACTTCTGGATGTCCTCCTGCTGGGCCAATCTCTCTTAATACTTTTAATTCAACTTTGTGTTTCTTTAAAAGTTTTTTAAGTCCTTTTGATTCAGGGTCTGTAGCATCCATTATTACAGTAGCTTCACATAATTTTTCGTCTAGCCTATCAAAGAAGTCAAAGTGTTCACTTTGTAAATCTTCACCATACTTTTCGTCCCATATTTCAGCTAATTCATATTTAGTAACTTTACCTTTATACTTATCCATGATTTCAACATAGATACTACCATATTCATATTCAAAATCTTCACCATAAGAAAGATCCCATGCCTTTTCAATATCTTTAAATGTAAGCTTTTTGGCTTTGGCTTCAGTAACTACTGATTCTTTTACGAAATTCTTAAGATCATCTGGATCTATAGAGTATTCTACGTCATCCTCGTCACTTCTAAGAACAACTTCATATTTACTTATGTCCCAAATCTTAAATTCGGCATCTTTATTAAGAGTAGATCCATCTACGTCGTTAGTTATATCGTAAACATCTCCATCAAAATCATCGCTATGGACTGTAGTTTTAATCTTTTGGCCTTTTTTAAATTTAGCCTCGTTAATAGATTTGCTTGAGCTATTAATAAAGCTTGCAAATGATTCATGTAAAAATTTATTATTCATTTTTTTTGTATTTTTATTTGTTACTTTATAAGTTTTACCATCGAATTCAAATTCTTCGCTGCCCTCTTCAATTGCTTTAGCTCTTGCTCCTAAAAATGCGTTACCTTCTCTAACATTATCAGCAGATTCAGTATATAGGTTTACATAATTTCTACCTTTTTCAGAGTAAATTGAAGTGATTTTAAATTCACCATCAATTTTCTTACCAGTATCTTTTTTATAGTATTTAGCATAGTAAGCTTTAAAGAATAAGTTTGGTTCTAGTTCTCCAAAGAAGTGTGTCATTTTACCCATAAAGAATTTAGCAGATGGATAATAAGTTGTTATATCTGCTTTGGTTTCAGCATCTAAAACACCTTTATCGAAATCTTTTACAAATTTAGCTTCAGTAACTACTGATTCTTTAACAAGAGAATCTGCGTCTATTGCTATTTCACTTGAAAAAGTCTTTAAACCATTAACCACAATCATACCATCTTTTTGTATACGAGTAACTTCACCTGAATCGAATGGTTTTTTAGAACTTCTGCTTAGAATAGAAACTTTATCTCCTACTCTAAATTTAGCTTCAGTAACTACAGATTCTTTAATTCTATACTTTTTCATTAAAGATTCAGCATCATCAATTGCATCTTGTAATTCTTGATCGCCCAAATCTGCCCAGTATTCAGATCCTCTTTCTCCGTCTAAATAATTCTGAGATATTTGTTCCCATTCATTTTCTGCTTTTCTATCATACATTAAAATACTATCAAGGTCTCCGATTCTGTCTACAAGAGCGTTAACGCTATAATTTCTATTATCAGAGCCAGCCATTGGACCATATTCATTAAGTTCTTTAGACTTAGAAGTTTTATTTAGCTCACCAAGAATTTTAATACCCCATCTCGAAAGTGATACACCATCTTCAGATACATTAAAGTATTTTTTATTTCTAGATTTCCATTGTTTATGATCTCCGGAAAGTTCAGAAATAATTTTAGTAAATTCTTCTTTAGTAATTACACCATCTTTAATAGCCTCAATAACTGAATTTCTTACACTAGCCGTTTTACCAACAGTCCTTGCTGGATGGCGTTCTGTATATTTTCGTTTAAGTGTTAGTTTTTTACCTTCACTCAAGAATTCATTAAATTTTTTCATGTTTATTTAAGTTTTTTTAATATACCGTCTATTTCTGTATATGAGCAATTTGCACCCTTAACTATAAATGATCCATAAGAGATTGAAAGGTTTGCACCTTCACCTCCAGTTTTTACTTGAGTTTTATATGCTTCTTCTATAGATGCTTGATCTTCAGCAACAGCAACAACTTTAGGTCTAAATCCAGCGCCTACATTATGATCGTCTAAAGATCTTAAATGCATTTGTTCTCCATTAACTTCTACTGTATTATGTAGTATTAATGCAAAGTGGGTTTCACCCTTACCAGGTAAATCAAAACCATCAAATGCATATTTGCTAAAATAATATGATCCGAATTTTATTTTTTCATTTACTAAACTATTAGTAAATTCTCCAAATGTTTTTGTATTTTTCATATTAGTATATTATTTTTTTATATATTCTTAATAAAATCATTAAATGTTTGGAAATCCGTTTTAGTAGATTCTTGCACAACTCCCATAGAGTCTTCCAGTTTAGACTTTAACTCAGCATACATATTATGTAATGCCTTTGGTGTTAGCTTCTTAAAGAGCTTCTCATCACCGTCTAACATTGCATTTCTTACCTGTGTTGCTGATATATTCTTACCAGTTCTAGGGATTTCAAATAAACCAAAGTCATCTCTAACTCCTAGGTCATCTCTATATTCTTGTTTATCTACTTGGAATCCATAAGTTCTCATTCTATCACTTCCTGTTCCCCATAATACTGGTTCGTATTTTGGTCTCATTGCATTAAACATAGTGTCAATACCGCCGGTTGGAATTACAAAAACTTCTTCGATTGGATATTTAGATTTTAAAGAGTTAATCATTGCTACTTGAGTCTCCTCATCATAAGGTCTCTTAAATGCATCCTCTTTTTTCTTGTTCTTAGCTTTTACTAATAATATTACTACTGGGTAGCCATTTTGTTTATGAATAGTTTCAACTACTTTAGCATGGCCTAGTGTAAATGGTTGGAATCTACCAACAAACATATTAACTAATTTCTTGCCTTGTTCTGGGTGGTCCACCTTTAATGCTTCTAAAATAGGACTTGTTTGTGATTTTAAATCTTGATTATTTAAGTATGTTTGAAAATTCATAACCTCATCTTCTTTTACATCTCCAACAATTAGGCTTTCAATATTAGTGACTATTGTGTTTACTTTTGACATTAAGTCTTTATTAATAATATCTGTTTCTTTAGTTCTCTTTTTTCTAAAGCTACCTAATGCTATTTTAAAAAGCTCAGATAAAACTTTATTGTTTACTAATGATATTGTTTTCTCATTCTTAATAAACGCTTTATTAAGTTCAAAACCTGGAAGTGATGCAAAGTCAGCAGAATTAAAACTAGTTCCGATATACTTAGTAGCATGCTTATCAATATAAGCATTAAAAATAATTGAAATTAGTTCAATATATCTTTCATCAGTTTTTTCTGCGTCTAATTGAATTGTATTAAAATCATAACCGCTCATAAATTCAACTAAGTCTAGAATAGACAGTTGATACATGTCGGATGGTGTTCTATCATTATTATAATCTCTATCAAATCTTTCTAATTTAAAACTTTTTACATTTTTACCTTCATAGAAATTAATAATAAACGAATCTATATCTTTATCTAGAGTATTGTTTAATGCAGCACTAGAAGTAGCAGAATTAAATATATTGTAAACTGCTCTAGTAAAAGATTGTTCTTTAAATTTATTTTTAAAAGCCTCTTCGGAAAGTTCTAATATATCTAATAAGTCATTAACTTGATCTTCTGATAATCTACCTTGAAATATAATTTGAGGTCTTTGTACATCTAATAAATCAGACCAATGATAAAGAATATTTGGGTCTCTAATTACCTTTTTAATTTGACTAGGATTAGTTGAACTTATCGTTTGTATGTGTGTTAATATTAAATTATTTTTAGGTAAGGCATCGTACTCAATGTCGATTGCTTTTTTAGTTGGTAAATAATCAAAACCAAATTTCCAATCTGTTGGAAGCTTTTCTAAAAGTTTAGGATCTAAAGATTTAAAATAATTAATTGCATTTTCATAATATTTAACAATAGTCCTATCAACTTTATTCATAGCTATTTTTGAACCACTTTTATAAAATTCAAATTCTCCATTAGAAGATCTTTTAACATGAAATGAAGAGGCTTGTATCTTTTCAGATATAAGACTTGTTGATTTTATTAACTTAATAAAATCTTGTCTATTACTTGATTCAAAATATGTTTTTAGGTTTTGTAATGCCATTGTTATCTACCGTATTTAATAATTCCCATTAATTGATTAATTGCAGCAAAAGTTCCAGTTAGTTTATAAGTATGTCCTTTATATCTAAATACAAGGCCTTCGGTTGGTATGATAGATTCAATACCTCCAATTCTATCTAAACGTTCTAGTTCTTTAGCTACTTTATTTATCTGAGTTATATCTCCGCCCTTTTTAATCTTATCAGCTTCTGTTCTAATTTGATTATGCAGTCTCTGCATTTCTTTATCTGGATTTGCAGCCACAAAGTTAGAAGCGTTCTTTAAGATAACAGAACCTAATTCTAAGAAAAGATCTTCAAAAGGTCTAATATTTTCTTTATATTTCTTTTTAACATCTTCTTTGTCAAATCTTTTAACAGCAGCTGCTTCATCTTTTCCTATTTCCTTTGCAAGACTTCTTAGATTAAGTGTTTTCTTATCTCCATAAGCCCATCTTAATAATAAGCCTTCTTTATAGTCTTGTTGTAAATCGGGGAAGTTTTTATCAATAGTTTCTCTCCACCACATTTCATGATATCTAGAAACCTCATCTGCATCTGTTAATCCATAACGATCTCTTAGCGCTTCAACCTTTTTTATAAACTTAAGTTGGTTCTTTTCAAAATCAATATCCTTACCTATCTTAATAATTTGTGGTGGAATAACTGTAAAGACTTTACCAATATTAGCGTTAACTTTTTCTAAAGCAGCAGCAATTGATTTACCGTACTTAGGCTCTTCGCCAATTATATTACCATTACCATCTGTTATTTTAATTCCATGAAATTGAATAACGTCTCTATCATAATAGATAACATTTGGGTTTTTAGAGTAGATAAGCTCCATGTTCATAAAGTTCTTACCATTATCAAATGCTTCTAAATCTTTATCAGATAACTTGACTAGAGAAGTTGCTAAATCTTTAGCAGCAAAAATATAAGTTTCTTCAACTAATTTTGATGCATGTCCAGTAAACATATCGATAATACCATTAAGGTCTAATGGGTTTGCCATTTGTCCTTTATTTCTAGCAAACATTGCTTGGCCATCCTTTACAGTGACAAAAAGATTTTGCCCATCAGTTTTTTCAGTAGGCTCTTCTTCAAAATTAAGTTCACCGCTAAGTCCAGATTGGATTAATTTTTTAAAGTCTCCAAATGTTAATTGTTTATTATCAAATGGATGTGACATGTGTCCTGCGGCACCACCTTCAAGTATTAAAGCCTCATTAACCGAAAATGAAGGAGCCTCTTTCAAAGTCCTTCTTTCCAGTACAAATTCTCTATAAGATTGTAGTTTTTTCATATTATGCTAGTGATGATTGTAAAATTCCTGCACATTTTCCGTAGTCACCATCGCATTTTTTTAATATGCCGGCAACAACCTCGTCTGCTTTAGCCTCATCAAATTCTTCTCCAAAAGCTTTTTGTAATACTTCGTATGCGTATTCTTTAAAATCTTCTTCAGATTTAATTTCAGCCTCGTTTACAGATTCAAAAAGAGAATTAAAATCATCTAATAAAGATTGTCCCATTCTTTCTTCTTTAAGCTCTTGTAAAAATAGAGCAGTTCCTTCAACAATCCCTTGGCCAGACCATCCTGCCGCATTAGCGATATCTGAATAGTATTTGTCTAGAATCCTTTTTAAAGTAGTAGTTCCTAGTTTTACAAAGTGTCCACCTAGACCTGGTAACTTAATCTCTAAAGCCGCCATTTTACCTTTAATGTTTCTAGAAACAATTTTTTCTCTATGGAAGTTAGCGTCTGTCATTGCTTCTTCAAAAAGATATTTAACACAACCTCTAATAGACTCATGAGACATTGCACCAAAATCTGGTAAAGTCTTATAGAATATTTTCTTATATTGTGTAACTACCTTTTTAGCATCTCTTTTGCCGTCAACTTTAATAGCTTCATTAACTACTGATTCATTGCACATTGAAACTAATTCTTGTGCAATCTTTTTTGCTTTAGAACCTTTATGTCCATAAGATTCAACTGTATCTAAAGCATCTTCCATTTCCATGCCATGTAATTCTCCCATGTCTCCTCCTCTTTCATCTAAAAGATCCTGTAAGATATTTTCAGCTTCTGATTCATTAACTACTGATTCAAAATAATCTTCATAGTCAGAGATTGAGTCTGGTCCCCATACATCAGCTAAAACTTTTTCGATATCTTCTCTTTTACCGGTTAATTTAACTTCTGGGTAACCGTGGTCACCTTCTTCTTTTTGAACTTTCATTTTAACTTTATTCTTCTTTAAAGATGTAGTTAAGGGTTTAAATTTAGTTGGGTGTATATCGTCATCGTTTCCAAATTCTATACCCGAAAGAGATGTTTCATTAACAACTGATTCAAAGGTTGATGATGGCATTAGTTCTTTATCGCCATATATGTCTGCTACCAACCAATTTTTATTCTCTTCATCCCATAAATAAACCCACTCAGCGCCGGCTCCATTTGAAACATCATTTAAATATTGGTCTACTTTTTTATATTGTCCTGTTGTTTGCATGTCACCGCTTTCACCACGATCTCTTCCGTAAAAAATAGTATAACCTCTAGTCGGATTAGAAAAACTATGTTTCTTACCTATTGATTTATCTAAAAATGAAATACCAGCCTTTCCTAATTTCATTAATTGCTTAATGTCACTTTCGCTATATCCTTTTAACATTGGTAGCATGTGCTCTGGGTAACCATCAGAATGTACGTATGTTGATGTGATTTTACCACTCTTACTAAGAATACCAATTTGAGATCTAGTTGATTCGTTAACCGCAAGCGACTCAAATGCTGGAACTAACTCTGCGTTTCCGTCTACATGTAGCATATACCATTTACCATCTCGCTCGTCAAAAAGATAAACATATTCTGCCCAACCAATATCTTCTAGATATTTAGACATGTTTTTAATCTTTCCTTTTTGATTTTCCATGTCGCCATAGTAATTCATATACCTTGGGTCTTCTTCTAATCCAGAGCTACCTCCATTTTTAAGAACCATGTTTAGTGGCGAACCACCCTTTAAATATGTCATCTTAATAAGTGGTAACATTGCTTCTGGATAAGAATCAGCATGTGTGTATACACTTTCTATATTACCTCTTTTGTCTATTTTACCAAAATGGCCTCTAGTGGCTTCTGTTAGTAATAAAATAGACTCATTAAGGCCTAAATTTTTTAACTTGTCAAAAAATTCAAATCTTTTTTCTTCTTCTAATTCTTTTATTCGAGTTACTCCATATTCAGATAAAAGTTCTTTAAATAGATCTGCTTCGTTAGATCTTTTAGCGTTCTGTTTTTTCTCTAATGCAACAGTATCTTTTTCATGTTTTGCTGCAGAAAATTCAGCAAATGAATTTAATTTCTTCATCTTTTATATTTTTTTATTTTTTATAGTATTAGATTATATATCCCCCTCAAAAGTTACGTTTTTAATATCATACTTAAACTTCTGTTCTTTATAGATTTTCTGCCTAGCTTTTGAGTGTCTTATTAAGTAGTTATCCCAATCCGGTGAGCTTAAGTCATCTACAAAGTCAATAATGTTTACACTATCCTTTGATTTATGTTGCCTTAAACCTCTACCAATAGATTGCCTAATGATTACTTCTGATTTAAATGATTCTGTAAAGAATATGTTGTGGATTTTCTTGATGGATATACCAGTTGAGAATGTACCGTATGAAGCGACGATAACGACTTCTTCTCCGGCTTCCATTTTCTTTTTATATTCTTCTCTAATATCTTTATCAATTCCGCCATCAACATAATAAACTATTTTATTACTTTCTTGCCTAAGTTTGTCATATATCTTTCGGCCATGTTCAATTCTGTGAAAAAGAACGAGGCTATTTCTCTTAACTCTTGAAATTACACTTGTTATAAAGTTAAGTCTTCCAGGGGAATTAATTATATAGTTCTGTTCAAATTTAAAAACATCCTTGCTTTCATATCTATTCTGTGACATCTCTCTAAAAGCATCCTTTGTAGATTGTGCAGCATAATCCATTTTAATTACCTTAACGTGACATTGTGCAATATGTCCTTCATTTTGTAAAAAGTTTGCAGACACCTCCGTAATTACCGGTCCAGTATAAGCCATAAGAGTAAGTCTATCCAATGTGTTTGCTTTTGGTATTGTACCAGAGAGTCCGCTTCTATATTCAGCGTTAACACATTTTTGTAGAATAGTTTTAATTGATGTAGACTTGGCCTTATGTGTTTCATCAATAATAACAGCATCAAACTGTTCAAAATATTCTTTATCTTTTTTAACAAGGGATTGATAAGTACCAACTACTACATTTCTACCCGGCCTAATCTTTTGGCCAGAATAGATTTGTTGTACTTTAATATTTGCCCTGCCTTTCCAATTATAGTCTAAAAAATCTTCAGTGGCCTGTACTACAAGAGAAACATTAGGTACAATAAAGAGTATTCTTTTTGCCTTTTGTTTTTCTAACATATATGCTACTGTAAGAAATGAAATTAAAGTTTTCCCGGCAGAAGTTGCTAATTCAGATAAGCACTTTCTAAATTTAAGGATGTTAAATGCAGCCTCAATCTGATAATCTCTTGGAGTTATTTGAGAGCCCTCAAAAAATTCTAAGGCCCATTCGGTAAAAGTTTCTTGATTAATATTTCTATCAAACAATTCAGTAATACCATTTATTTTTAATTCGTATTTATATTCTTTACAAACATTCATCACTTCTCGCCAAAGACCAGAAGGAATCCATTTGTCATCTTTTATATAAGATATGTAGCCATCCCATAGTCCCTTTTTAACCAATGGGTGAAATCTCCAATTTTCTACCCTACGGTTTAAAGAAATATTGAGCTGTTCGATTTCCATTTCTGTAGCCGAATCAACTCTTAGCAATTGCTTATTATCTGTTAAACTTATTTCCACTTAATGTGTTTTTGTTTCTTTTTATAGATCCTTTAATGCCAATCTATTTCGGATTGCAAAGCCCATATTATCTAGGGTTTTGACCGATTCTCTAAAAAAATCTAATTGATTTTCTAGATGTGATAGTATCATGTTCTCATTTGAAAGATCAGTTTCAATAAACTTTTCTTTTTGCTTCTCACCAAGCTTATAGTCATATTCATAATAACGAATATAAGCCTCTCGATACCTAACACTTATTTTTGATTTTTGCTCTTTAATCTTAACATTCATATATGCCATTTGATCTATAAGAGTCTGTCTAGAAGATAGCACATCTGCTATAGTGCCTTCCATTGTATTAATATTACGAAGGCTTTGTGCGAGTGCTTTAATTTTATTAGACCACTCTGTTCTTTGGGTACTTAACTTAGCATCCAAATTTAATATTTGTTCTTTACTCATTTATGTTTATTTAAAATAAAGATTTATCATCACCTCGCTTGGGCTTTATGTAAACGCTGGTTTTTTGTTTCTTTTTAAACTTGGGTTTACCAGGATCAAAAGCAACACTTTCCGGTTTATGCTCAATTGGTGTAAAGTCAATAAGTAATTTAAGGTTTTTAAATCTACTCTTGTCTCTATAAAAATCTTCTAAGTTATCTTCCACTATATCGTTAATATCTTCTATAAGTACCATAAGTCTAATTGGTTTGATGTGAAATAATTATTAATTTGCTTATGTGCATTTGACTTAAGCTCAAAACATTTTAACATCAAATCATTTAAATCTTTGATATTATATTTATCTAGATTATTATCTTTAAGAAATTTAGACCACATAAATACTGATTTACCTTTTTTAAGTTTTTCAATCATTTTAGAGCGTCCTGTTTTATCATTATCAAACATATATCTAACCGTAGCCATTTCGTCAAACTCATCTGTAGTTCTACCAGCAGTTGCTAAAGCAATAGAGTTATGCATAAACTTAGCATCAAGTGGCCCTTCAAAAAGAGTTACTGGTCTTTGAAAGTTAATTTGCATAATACCAAATAAGGTTGATGCCTTATTCATATTGCCTAATAATGTTGGTTCTACTTCAAGTTGATTTCCCATTTCAGAATAGAGTTTTGATAGATCGTAAGTTAGATACCTAGAACCATAGCCCTTCATTTTTCTAGTTTGAGCTCCCATCACCTTTCCAGTATTGGTCATATTAAGAATCCAAAGTCGATGGCCCTTTTCTGTATAAAGGAATTCATCGGTTCTATTATGAAGAAGTCTATCTTTTAATTGAAACCAAATCCAATCACCAGGTTCAACTGGCTTAGCTTTAAAAGACTTTTTAAAATCATCAAGTGTTATTGCATATTCTTCAACTGAACTCATTACAGCATGCTTAAGCGTGTCCTCTGAGTTTATTTTGACCTTATTCTGTTGAATATAGTCAATTACTGTAAAAGCATCATCAGAATTACTAAGCTTAATGCCATGGTCTTTTAATAAAGAATGGATATTTGTATGTTCGCTGCAGTTATAACAATGATATTGAAGCGTATCCCAATACATGTTACCACGCTTTTTAGTATGGTCTGTATGTGAATCGCCACAATAAGGACATGCCAGGGTTATTCGCCCTGGCATGCTCTTAAGAAGTTGTTTACTAGGAGAAGAGTGTTCTTGTACGCAAAGTTCCTTTAACGCTTTTTTAATTCTTTCTCTTAGTTCTTCCGTTAATTGTATATTAGATGTCGAGGTCATTCAAAAAAGAATCTAAATCATCATCCGTACTAACTTTAGAATCTGTACTTGCAGTTGTAGTTGCAGAACCTGCAGTTTCTGCTACTTTAGCTGGTGCTGGTTTTTCTTCTTTCTTTGCAGATCCGGTTATGGCTGCAATAGACTCTCCTGGGTTAAGGTACATACGAAGTACATCGTTAACAAAGCTACGCATATCTTCATCCCATGCTCTGTAGTCATAGTTAGCTAATGATGGTGCATTGTCTAATTCTGTTTTGATCGTCGCCATTGTCTCTTTATTTCTTTCAGCTGGTGCATCTTCTAAGATAATTGCTGATTTACTTGCAGAGAATTTAGACTTGTCATAGTTGTTGTATTCACCTTGTCTTGTGATAATCAACTCAAAGTTCTTTCCTTCAAAAAGGTCAAATACTTGTGTTGGCTCCCCAAAGTCTGGTTTTAATTCAGCATCGATCTTCTCTTTGATCTTATACCCGAATTTAAATACTTTGTACTGTCCTTCTAAATCTGGATTTTGTGGATCCTTTACGATTTTAATAAGTGCATAATACTGCTGACGTCTTTTCAGTTTCTCAGATGCCTTACGGTCAACTGCTGAGTCAGACTTTCTTAATTTCCAAAATACGTCTGCAATAGGACATTTCTCTCCGATTGTTGATGGACTGTCTACTAATTTACCATCTCCTGAAGAGTTAGTTAACCAGTGGACATATTTTTGGATTAGTGAGTTACGAGGGTTTTCTGGATTAGGTACAAAACGTATTAATGCTTTGTAAGTTCCGTCTTTACCATCGTCTGCTGTTGGTTTGTAAATCTCATTTGTTGAGTTACTTGTTTGTACTTGGTGAGTTTCTACGTCTTCTACGCCCAAGTTAAAAATGTCAAAATCTGCCATAATTCCTTTAAATTGTTTAATTGTTTAATACTTGAAATAACTTTAATGTCCTTTCATTCCTTATAGTATGCTACTTTATTTAGTTTCAAATAGTTTGCAATGTTAATATCGTACTTTCATTTTCTCTCCATCTACCGTCCTTAAGCTTAAGCAGCCCTGCCTTGTGTAGTAATGTATCACGCTCAATTGCAGTGATTTTATTATCTTTCACCATTTTTATTAGGACTCTGTCTAGACTGAGAAAGTCAGTAGTAACTAACATATACAAGTTATTTTAATTGTTTAAGTAACATATAGGTTATATATCTAAGTTTAAAATTGTTTCTAAATTAGCTTAAAAAAATTAATTTGAAAAAAAGTTGAAATAGTTTGGAACAAAGCCAGTAGGCTTGCATATAAGTAATGTATTTAAAGGAAAGATAAGGTTAGTTCAGAGCGTTAGCAGTATAAGCTACAAGATAGCAAGCATCAATAAGGTCATCAAAAGGTTTAGGCACCTTTTTCCCAGTTTCAATTTCCCTAACATATTTATAGAAAGAGCTTTTAAGCAGAGACTTGTCATTAGCGGTATTTGCTTTAAAGGCATCAAATAATTGTAGCTTACTCATATTACCTTTACCTGCAAACTTCTTAAGAGAGGTTGGAGCTACAGTCAAGATATCTTCCGGCTTTAAAGTCTTTATCATCTTTAATTTTAAAATAGCAGCACCTGCTGCCATGTCAATCATATTATTAGTTCCCATTTTAGAACCATAAGAAGAGCCTTCAAATGCAATAGTAAATCCATCAGATTCAAATGTATTCTGTGCAATTAAATTAAGAATATCATCAGCCATCCTGTCATATCTTTTAACTTTAGCTAATTCTGATTTTGAATAATCTTTATTACTTGTGAAATCTGGCTGAGCCACTAATGTGACATCTGGTAAAATGCTAATTTCTTCCTGCATTTTTTGTTCAGCCTTAGTACCTGATTTAGGCTTAAGATAACTTATAAAGTGATACACTTTACTTTTATCATTCCAGATACAAATACCTGGTGAGTTTAATGAGAAGTCTACTCCTATAAAATTCATTTAAATTCTTTTACCCATTGCAGCACCAAGAGCGGCACCAACTAATCTGGAAGTTAATAAATCGTAAAAAATACCTTTTTGAATTCCTAAAACTTTAGCAATAACCTTTCCAATTGATTTACCTAATGCAAATCCAGCTAAACCACCTATAATAGAACCTAGAATACCTTCATTAGTCATCTCTTCATTTAAACGATCTAAATCATAAGTACCATCCTTTCTTTTATATTCAGCTTCAAATGCTTCAATAGCCGCATCTACTTCAGCTTCTAATTCTGGAGTCCACTCTTCTTGTAAGCCCTCTTTGACTAAAGAATAGTCCTGCTCACTAATTTCGTTTTCTACTAAATAATCGTTAAATGTTTTCATATTCATAATATTTTTTATAAAGTATATATCTTTTTATTCTATTTCTAGTCTAAGATCTAGTTTATTGTAAAAAAATGAAACCTCAAATGTATTAAACTCTGCTACGTTCTGTGCCATATTAAGACTTAATTCATTTATTGAGTTCATAATCGGTTTTTGAAATTCCATATATGCAACAGAAGCTCCCTCGGCATCTAAAATTCTTAATGTTAAAGGCTGAGTATAAGGTTCTTTTGTACTTCTTGCATAATAATAAAGCAATGTGTCCATCATAATCCAATAATTAATAAAACCATCTAATAATTGCATGGTCACTGTAAATTCTCTTTGAATTGTATTTTGAATTGGAACTGCTCCCCTGTGATACCTTGTGGTTCCATCATTATCAGCTTGAGTAATTGGATCAAAAGAAATTCCTGGCACATTAATACCCTGTATAGAATAATTAATATAATCAATAGGCTCTGCTAATAAAGATCCCGGAATTCTATTTAAATACGATTTGTATTTATTTGCAACTTCTTCTGGTACAAATTTTCTAGGAAATCTAAAATCATAAAGGTTATTTCTGCTATTTAAAATCATAATATCTTATATCTTAAAGAAGATTGTCGTTTTTAAAATCATCAGAGCTAAAACCAGTATTTTGGCCTCTAGCACCACTTCCTCCGCCGCCGCTTCTACCGCTTCTAGGTGATTTTTTAGGATTTCCATAACTACTTCTATCCGGTTCGTATTGTAGAGGAGGTCCTTTTACAAAGTTAACTCCAGAAGGCCCGACTTTAACAGGCTTTACATTATCTTTAGGATTTACAAATTTTGGACCCGAGTTCCCTTTAATTGAAGCAGTTGCTCCAGTTTCACTTATAGACGCCACCGACGGTGTTGGTGGTAAATCTTCTTCAGCTACAGTTCCAGGATCTTCTGGCGCTGGCGTCGGTGCCGGTGTCGGCGTTGGCGTTGGCGCCACATCTGGCGTTGGTATTGGTTTTGGTGTTGGTGCTACCGGAAGGTTTGCAACCCATCTACCACTTGTAATCATAGTCTCATCAGTACCATTATCCATACTTATATAAAAAGTTCTAGAACGAAGGCCTCTAATAGCAACTGCATTAGCTTCACTTAATTTAAAAAGAACTTCACCGTCTCCCATATTAACAGACTTATCTATTATATGATTAAATTTTAATTTATTTTTACCATCGACAAACGATAATACAATATTTTCTACATTATTTAAAGGTATATTAATAATATCACCAGTTTTATTTTTAGCTAATTTAAACTTTAAATAAGTACTGAATGGCGGTATTACAATCAATAAGTTAGCACTTGAAGTATAAGGCTTACTATCAACTTCTTCTAATCCACCTTCTACTTGTTGCATTCCACTTGAGCCCACAACAACGTTATATCTTTCTATAAATGCCGGAACTTTTTTAATACTTCTAGCTGGCATCATATTAGAAATTAAACTACCTACTTTTCTATTAGTTGAAATGTTAGGAAGAATATTATAAACCTCAGTTAATGTATTGTTACCATTAATGTTTACCTTCTGCAATCTTTTACCGTATCTACCAGCTTGTGCAGTTGTTATGCTAGCTCGTTTTACTATTTGTGTATTATCAGTTTGATTCCAAATTCTCATAGTTACATCTATTGAAAAATTAACTGCAACGTTTGAATTAATTATAACAGGTCTAAAAACAATAGGAGTATCAAAATCTTCATATTGTGAATATGTTGTACTAAATGTTTTAATATTAGAAACACCTACTTGTTCAAAAACATCAACATCAAACATTACCATAATATCATCACCGCTAAGTTGAATTTTATCTAATAAGTATCTTTCAAAACCAGCAGTACTTCCATCTCTTTCACCATATAATCTAAAATAATCTCCGTCAGTAGCATCTTCAACCACTACAGTAAAATCTTGAAATTCATCTTCTCTAGAAATAGTAAATTTATTTTCTTCAGCAGTGTGTATAAAATCAAATTCAGTACTTGACTCTATTCTAGAAATCAATTTAAAATTAATACCATAATTACTATCTGCTTTTAAATCAGAAGAACCTATAGATCCATCTCCAAAAAACCTATTTAAAAACTCTGTATTTTGGTTAACTAAAGTAGGAACTTTAACTTCGATAAATTTAGCAAATAAAGTTTCTCCTAAAACAAAAGGCCTAGGATTAGCTAATTCGTAATTAGATGAGTTTAAATAAACTAATTGTGTAAGATTATTTTCTACACCGGATTCTCTTTCTGCTAAAACTTGAAATAAAAACCCTTCATAACCCCTAGATGCAAAACTATATCCACTTCTTAAGTGTAATCTAATAGTATCATATTTAATATAATTAATATTAGCAGTGTTGTCTACTTGAGAATTTAAAACATCAGTTTCATTAGAACCATTCCAGTTTGGATTATTATTTAAATAATTATAAGCATCGTATGCTCCAGTAGAATCATAACCAATAAGTGCATATCTATTCGCGTCATTTAAATGTTTAACTGCGTGAAATCTACCTAGTATTTGATTTATATCATTACCTGCATTTTCATCTGGATTTGCAAAAAGAGGGTTAGCCCTACTTGCTACTGTAATTTTACCACCAATTAAATTATCTGCTTTATATTCAACTTGTCCATTCTGAGTTGGTGTATAAGTTGCAATATATGTCACTGGTGAATAACTATAAACACCCAATGCTCCTGTAATTTCAAAACTAGATTGCTCTGCTAATGATAATCCAGATAAATCAAATTTATAAGTTTTACCATTCTGTAAAAGAAGAGTTCTTCCAGCAAAATTTTCTATAGACAAATAACCTGATGCTGAAGTAACATCAAAGTTAACCACGTTACCACCCAATTCACTTATTAGGTGTCTTTTTTGTGTAGAGTCACCTTGTACTGTATCTATAAATTTAACTTCACTACCATTGTCATCTACTTCTATCTGATATGCAGAAGGATTACTTTGATCGTGATAGATAAATTCAATTAGTACGTCGTTATCTATTCTATAATATGCTGAAGATTGTGCCATAATTTTTTATATTTAAAACCTCAACCACTTAGGTGACCAATATACTCCTAAACCAATAGAAGGGCCAGTACTAATTACTTGATTATTATTTAAGTTTATTCCATACCCAACTCCTATTCCGATAGACCAACCAGATTTTTTTTCATATCTTTGGTTTAGTTTAGTATTTATCAGGTTTATATTTTCAATATCAGAGATAATTAATCCAGGATATGTTGTTGATAATTTAAGTCTATTTGAACCTTCTACGTTTTCAATTGCTGCACTTAAAGATAATGTTTGATCTATATTAAATTGACTCTCACCTATTATATAGAATTTACCACCACTAAATCTAACAGTAGAAGAACCTGTTAATGTTCTAGTATTCCCTTTGCTAAATATATCAAACTTATTGTACTTTATTTCACTTGTAGTAGAATCAATCTCCACGACGCTAGTTGATGCTAATAAACTATCTTTAATTGCAAGTTCAGCAGAAATCAAAGTATTTACTTCATTTAAATCTTTATTTAAATTAAGAGCATTTGTATACTTTTTAATCATGTCTTTCTGATCGTCTTTTAGGTTTATTATATCAAATTCATAACTTCTAATCGTGCTAATTAACTCACCAGTTCCGGTTTTATAAATTTCTATAGAGTCTTTAGAAGCTAAATAATTATTAAAGTTTCTATCTGAAGTTTCTTGTGTAGTTTTTAAATCTCTTTTAAGTTTTTCAGTCTGTTCACATTGTCTTAAAAATAATAAAACGAAAAGAACACCTAGTACAAAACCAAGTGTGCTTTTATTAGATAATATTTTTTTTAATTTATTCATTATTTACTTTTTAATTACTAAACCATTGTTGTATTTAATTGTATTTGTTTAAATTCTACATCTAATTGAGAATAATCTACACGATCAAATCCATCTGCATGTTTAATTACAGCATTCTCAGGAATTTCATCAGACATTACACCTTGGAATAATCCAACTCCGTGTACTAAGTCCTTATATTCAAAACTATATATGTTTAACCCACTTGGCGATTCACCAATTTTAGTTATATTCTTCTTTAATCTTCTATCAGACGTGGTTTTTGTTGGGCTGGTACTGCCTGGTGAGACTAGAGGAATTGGCGACGGTGATGGTGTTCCTGGTGGAGATACTACGATCGGCGTTGGCGTTGGTGTTGGCGTCGGCGTTGGTGTCGGCGTTGGTGTTGGCGTCGGCGTCGGTGTTGGTGACGGAGACGGATTAAGTACAACAGGGTTTTTCGGCCCCGGCGTCACTGGCGCTGGCGTCGGTACCGGTGACGGCGAAATAGGCGATGGTGATCCTGGAGTCGGCGTTATTATCTGAGTATTACTTAATGTTTCATTATAGGTTGCTAATCTTTCATTTTGATTAAAAACTTCATAAGATTTATCATTCGTTGGATATGTAAAGTTATAATACAACATGACGGCATAAAGGCCATCAGGTGTTGTAGTTTTCCAATCAAAATCCTCAACATTTAAAAAGTCAGCCTCTATCTCATCTGCTAACAGCACCCCTGGAGTTGATCCGAAAACAGTAGATTGATTTTCTTCACCAAAACCATCGTTAATTACAATTGTTGTAGGCTTTTTCTTAGCTATGTTAAAATAATTACCACCTGGCGGTATTGCACCCCAATATTCTTCGGTGTAATTATCTTCGAAACCATCTGTATTTTTAAAACCATCTATTTGAATCATTATTGGAAATAATATCCAATGTGCCGCGGCATTTCTATATGGCCAATAGATTGGTGATGGGAAAACAGCTACCCTACCTTTTATGTTTTGAGCCATTTGTGAGCCACTTGCAGGCGTATTGTCAGCACCATATTCTCCATTTAAATTCATACCATTACTATAATGGATAGTATTTAAAGGTGCTGGCATGTAATTTATTTGACCCGATGCTGTAACTTGGTGGCCAATTTTAGTATATGTAATTTTACTTTTTGAAGGTCTTATTGCCATCCTAAGTGCTTGTGCATTAACTAATGTCTGGTTTTGGTTACTAACTTTTTTATGTACTCTAAATTGATTAGTAGATGTTAACCAGGTAGCATCAAGAAATCTAACCCATGAGTTAGATGCAAATGCAGAATCAGTATTACCATCTAAAGCAAGGTCACCAAAATCTGAAGTTGTACTAGGTTGATAAAAATAATCATCAATTCTTCTTTGGCTTTTAGGAGTACCTTCATTTGGCGCGTCTAATTCGCCAGCGCCTAATGAGCCACCTTCATCTGCTTTATACAAAATACCACGACCGGATTCATTAATTTGCAAATCTCCTAGCAGCTCTGTAGTATTTTTAATAGATATTGCATTATCAGTAGTTGAAAAACCATCACCTATTGAAACATTTACTGAAACTAGTTCAGTTCCACCAGCATACATTCTTAATACATCTTCATCAGGTGCTTCTTCTGCAGTAATATAAGTATCTTGATCGGCATCAATTAATCCACCTAAACCTCTCCAATCAGAACCATGTCGACCCTCAAATTGATCAGTATCAGTATTAAACCTAATTTGACCCTGGTTGGTATCTAAAGTTCTTTCGGCAGTAGTACCAGCCGGCAGGCGAATTGACGAAGTATTCGTCCAAACAGATTTAGCATAAAACAAAGTTTCAAGATCAAATTCCACGTTATGTACATTAAGACTGTTAACCGTATCATGAAATTTAATAACGCCATTCCCTGGGTCTATATCTATAGTTAACCCTTGTGAACTTAATTGTATATCATTTTCAGCTGAAAGATTAATGCTATTTACAGCGATTTGAAAAGCTAATTCACTTGTAGCAGATCCAAAATCTTTTTTAAATCCAAAAGTATCAACGCTATTTATTATATCGTGAGTAAAATTTAAAACTTTATCTGGTGCAATTCTAAAAGATTTAAAATGATCATACTCTCCTGGATCTAATTCTAACGTAATTCTAGCATTTGCTGTAGTTTCACCAGTAAGATCTTGTCCAGAACCACCCTCATTAAAAGTTGAATCTCCAAGCCATAAGGCTGACGCACTAGCGTCTCCATCTAATTTTGGTTTAAGTATATGTGAATTATTTGAAACATTAGTTACGCGCTCCCATGGAGTATCTGAGACTCCAGGATCACCTTGGTCACCTTTAGTTCCAATTTCACCCTTTTCACCTTTAACACCAGTTGCACCTTCGGCACCTTGTTGTCCCTTAATTCCTTGTATACCCTGTGGACCTCCTCCATTAATTAAAATTTGATCAAAGTTATAATTGATCTTTTCAAACTTTATAGAGTCTGAATCGCTTGGGTGTAAAATCTCTTTTATATTGATTGCCATATTATGACTTTATTTTTATCATAGGCCTTATATCATAAGAGTAGCCTAACCTTTTATTATATATCAGTCTGAAGTTTAGTGGTGTTTGTGTATGCGGTTTATAAGTAAAATTATTGTCGCTTTCAAATCCATTAGAACTTAGATCGCCTGTATTTAAAGTATTAATAAACTCAGATCCCTTGCCTTTAAAAGACTTAGTATATAGTACTAAATTATCTATAGTTAAAACATCTATTAAGTTTTTAATAATATAATTCTGAGAATCATCAATAAGTGTAGTTTTATCACCAAATGATTTTTCCGGATTAACAAACTCTATTAACGTATTTAAAACTCCAGAATCTCTAAGTTTTTTATAGATAACTGAATCCATATAAAAATCTGCAATAATATTATTTTTATCTTCAAATATCATAATATCTGCAGTATTGTTAGAATTTCTTAAAATATCATCTAATTCTTCTTTATTGTTAACATTAGCTGTAGTATAATCTAATAGTAAATATGAATCTTCTAGTGTCATCATTGTAGAGGCTAAATAAGATCTTTCTTCAATAACCCCAAACGTTCCTACGACATTAGTACTTTTACCACCAGATAAAGACCTAGAATAGTATTCACTATCCCATGAAGACTTAAATACATTTATGTCTTTTTTATCTATTGCGATCTCGCTAATTAGTGGGTAAAGTGGCAACAAATCACTACTGGCAGAAAGTTTAATAACACCCTTAGTGTTTATATCATTAACTTTGTGGTAAAAATGATTTTTTATTACACCCCAATTAGAATCATGTTCTCCATTATCTTGTATAAAACCAAGATTAAATGTAGTTCCAGTTCTATTATACCTATTATAGTATTTTCTAGCTATCGCAACCTCAGATACATCATTTAAAGAGTGTCTATATAAACTTTCTTCAAAAGATCTTTCAACAGCATTACCGGAAACATGATCTCTATTTACTTTAAAATGAGTATATAAATCTGTAAACGTAACCACCGGTCTCATATCCACTGTATAATTTCCAGAATGTCTAATCAAGAATGGGTAGTATGTTTCCCCGGGTACAATATTATATCCAATAGTTCCAGAGCTTAACTTAAAAGTCTGTGGTTTATTAGTATCTTCTTCTATTTTTAAATTTGATTCTTTAATAATTTCTTTACCATCTTCAAAGTTTATAATAAATCTATTATCAAGAACAGTACCGTCTGTAGTTATTGTTTTGTAATTTATATCTGCTCCATTTGAGTTTAACATTTTAGAAACATATTGTATAGAAAGTTTTTCTAAAAGTTTAGAATGTGCATTTACACCACCACCTTCATATACATAATCTGCATTAACTAATAATGTTGAACTTAAATAAGCAACAGGCATTATTATACTAGGATCATCTACTCTATAAGGTATTTCCTGTAATACTAACTCTTCATTTGAATTTACAGTGGCTACTCTTGCTGCCCAAGTACCAACCGAGCCTGCAAATTCTATTATAATTCTTCCATATAAACCATCACTCCCCGGTGATATTTGAGTATCAAACTCAGGGTCAGTTCCATTGTTATGTTCCATACCTCTAACAACGTAGGGCCCAGATCCACTAAAATCAACACTTAATAAATTTAAAGCTCCTGAAAGGTTTGCATCACTATAAACATATTCACCAATACCATCTCCATAATTATCTGAATTATCAAAAACCATTTTATGATTTAATTCATACATCATTTTTCTAGAAAGAGTATTATCAATCCAAAAATCTGAAATATTTAGTGTAATAAAGAATATTACAAATTTATGTGCTTCGTTTTTTATAACATCATATTCAATAGAATTTTTGCCGTCTGCTGTATTGTCTTGATTAACCTTAACTAAAGTACTAAAACGGTAACCATTAAATTCATTATTTTTTACATACTCAGATGCTATTTGATTTGTAAACTCTTTTCTTGATCTAAATAAAACTTTAATACCTTTAAAGAAAGTGCTTGCAAATGAAATATCATTACCATTTTTAATAATACTATATTTCTTTTTTAAAGGTTTTTTTGCAAACGTGTTCATGTCAAAATTTACTGAGCGATCATCTTTTAAATCACTAGAATTAGAGCTTATTTCAAGACCATCACATATCATAAACTTGTCAAAGTAGTCAAGATTATTATCCATAAACATCTCTTTAGTTATTTCAAAATCTTGTATAAAATTAATATAACTAAAAGTTTCATTAACATGGTTGTATCTATAAAAATTAGGTATTTTATCTATATAAAACCATTCATGAGTAAATGCCTTTTTATCTCTACCAGCAACTGATAAATCTGGTGCGAAATTGGTTCTACCAAAAGCTTCATTAGCATTTAAATAATATGGCTGTTCTCTAACAGTATCACAATCTTTAAGTACCCATTTATTAATATTAGGAACCACTCGTGAGTTTAAAGATAATTCCTTTACATTATTTTCTTCTAGCCTATCAAATTCAGAATTAATAAATTTAGAATTAGCACCTACAATAGATTCGTTATCTAATATAGGAAGCAGGTTTGAAAAATATTCAGATGGACTAAGTTCAAAATCTTCACTTAAAATATCACTGGTTTCAAGGCCTTCATAATTTGCTCTATAACTAAAGAGATCTTCATCTGTCCATTCTTTAGTAGTCGAATAAGGTTTATACTCAATATTAGAAAACTCTTCTTTATATAGTTCTTTAAGATCAGAATTAGAAGTATCATAAAAATCAAAGTTTAAATCATAAATATCATACGCTGAAAATAAACCAATTCTAAGGTTATTTTCTCTATATAATCTAAGCTCTCCAGAGCCAATAGAATTAGGCTCACTTAAAATTAACCTATGATATCCAGCATTTAAGTCTTCAACATATTCAACAACATCTTTAATTTTATTAAATCTGCCCGCGTAATTAGTAGCAATGTAATCATTAATATTAATTTCACTAATAGTATCACTTTTAACAAGCATAGAAGTACCATTACTAGCACCACCGTTAAAATAATAAGGCCTCCAGCTATTAAGTATAGTAGAGTCTAAGTTTAATAAAAAGCCATTTGGATCATAATTTTCTGCGCTAACAAAATCAATATTATTATTTTGATTAATTAATAACGCATGCTGAAGTAATTTATATCCAGGTATTTTTATACTAACATAAACATCAGCACCTATATTTTTAGCATTAAATTCTGAAAACTGATTAATACAACCACTCATTGCAATTGCAATATCTTTAGGTTGGCCATCTTGTGAAAATTTATTACCGTTAAACGTACCTTTAGTAAGTTCACCAGAATCTGCTGCAAAAATAGTACTATTATATAAATCAACGTTTGTATATACATTACTAACTTTAATAATATTGCCATTAGGTATTGAAACAAATAGTCCTATATTTCCAAGTCCTGATTTTTTTTCAGAAACAATTATTGTTTTATTTAATTCATCAATTGTAATTGTAGACTTTTGAGATAAAGCACTAGCTAAAAAGCTAGTTTTAAAATTATTAATAGCATCTAAAACATCACTACCAGAATTAAATTGAAAACTAATTCCTGTAGAATCCTCTATAGTAATTTGACTTAAAGGTGTATGTTTAATAAACTTAAAGCTAAAAACCTCTTCTTTTGTATGTACAATAGCTATATTATCATTAACAATCGGATTATCAGTTACTGTAAATTTAATATAATCAAAAGCAGCTCCTTCTACATCTTCTGCTTCAATAGATTTGTCTTTATATTTAATACCTAATTTACCAGATATCTCATTTAAACTATCTACAACTTCTAAGTTTAGATTAGATTCATCATAATACTTATTAGTAGCTATTTTATAATAAGAGTCTTCAATAGAAACATAACCCAACGTCGGCGTGTTATTCATCATACTATGAGCAGGAATACCAGTAGCCGGGTTTGTAGAATCTACGTATGACTCAATAGATTTAAATTTAATTCTTCCGGATGTAGATGTAGAAACTTCTCCAAGTCCAGAATCTATATCGTTAACATACAATCCAAAATATCTATTAACAGAATATTCGTTAGCAGATGCATCATCAAATAAAAATTCAAGATTTAAAATATTAGCAGACGCTATTGAATTTCTTCTAAACCCATCAGTTATAAAGTCATTAGCCTCTATCAACGGTTTATCTTTTTTAACAAAATCTTCATATAAGTATTCTGCTTTACTAACAAAACCACCCTTAACTAAATCTATTCCATTATAAGTAGATTTTTCATCTTTTTCAAAAGAAAAAGTTAATGGTGCTTCTGGGAAGTTATCATCTTGTAAATGATTTCTAACATAAGCCCCTATTGCAGACTCGCTTGTTAAATCAAATGTTTTAACAATTTCAGCATTAGCTAAAATAGATTTAATCCTTGTTAAGTTATCGTCGTTAGTATTCTTTAATTCTTCAGATTCTCCAGGATTATTTATTTTAAAAATAACAAACATTTTAGGCATATTAAGATCCGCCCATATTGGTGCAAATATCCTAAACTTTTCATCATAAAGCTTGGAGTAATTAAGAGTTGCACCATATTGATAATCTTCCTCAATCTGAGATTGATAATCTTCTAATACTGATGTGTCAGAAGATGTTCTTTTTGTTTTATAAATAATCTCACTAGGTGTTCTTTTAGAATTAAAGAAATTAGCAATGTCGTAAGAATACGATCCTGTCCTACTAACTTCATTTTTCTTATATTCAATATTAGCTAAATCTTTAGTCGCATCAATAGATTCTAAATAGATTTTATCGTCAGTGTCTGCAACTAATTTAATATTTGTTGTTAACTTAGGGTTTGTTCTTAATAAAGGTCTAGAAATATTATCTATATTATAATTTTTATCAGTATTAAAATTAACACCCAATGTCGGATCAAAATCATCGTCATCTATTTCACCAAATTGGTACAAATATAAATTAGCCACAGGATCTCCACATTTAAGACAGCCCTCAAACGCCTTTATTTCATTATTACTAAAAATACCAATTGAACTTGCTAGTTTTTGCTGTACTATTGTTTTTTTACCTGCAACATCATACCCACCGATGCTTTTTAATAATAGCTCAGCTTCGTCTATGTCCGTAGCTCTAACTTTATGTACAAATGTAACACATTCGTTACCGCCAGGTAATTCAAATGTTGTATAGTTTACGCTCTTTAATGCAGATATAAAATCAGAAATATAATTCTCATCTCCTTCAAAATGATCCCCATCAATAACGTACATATTAAATGTAATCTCTCCTGTTATTTCTTCCGGACTACATGACCAAAAAGCATAAAATATATTAGAAGCAAATGCGTTTGCACTATTAATTTGACTTATACCATAGGCATCTGGCCTCTCATATTCCTCACAAGACCCTCCGGTTTCAATTAAACCACCAGTGCTTAAATCTCCAGTGCCTGTAAATCCAAACCATTGTCTAGGTGCTGGATTTCCATCTCCAAAATAAAACCAGCCGTCGATCGGGTTAGCATCACTCTTATAAATTTGTCTAGGCGCTAAAAAAGTAGATTCTTGATCTAATGCCGCCTGTTGAGTTGTAAAAATAGGAATATCCTGCTGCGCAAGATCTAAGAGCTCTAATGTAGAACCCTCTTCTGCTAAATAATAAAATGTGCTTGTTGTTAAATTTGTAGTACAAAATTCTGCTGCGGATGTTGCATTATTATCAGGATCATGTTTTAACGAGATTGAAAAAACATCATAAACTATAAATATACATTCTACAGCTGCGCCACCATTAGGCCACTCTACTGATGCTCCATCCCATTCTAGATGTGATGGCTCTGCTGCATCTGAAGATTCAAAAAATATGTTCGCGTTCCAAACTGTATTTAGTGTAGGCGATGTACCACTATTTAATTCATTAGAGTGTACTTCTGCATCGTTAAAACTTGTAAAAATAGGTAAATTCTCAGAAGCTATTTGATCTATATTTTTAAGGCCGTCATTAGTAACATAAAAAACATTTAACAGAGTTCCAAATTCATTACAAATATTATTAAATTGAGTAGAAGATAAAACACTAATACTCTCAACACTGTATATTGGCCCCGTTGGACATGATACAATATCTACTACTTCACCAACCTGGTCAATTTTGTAAGATTTATCAGTTGTAGCTTCATAAAACCAAGAACCCTCACCATCATACTCTACTTGTAAATTTTGATCGCTATAAAAAATAGTTCCAGTAACAATACTTGCGGCTACTGTATCGTTTGTATATAATTCGTTAGGAGTTGATTGATTACATGCTGTAAATTGATTACCAAATGGATTACTAAGCTGAATAGCTTCAAACGGAATCACACATGAGCCTATTGCTGCTACCTCTCCGCTTACCACCTGTGCCCAAGTATCAGTATTATATAAATAGTAATAACCATCTAACACTGGAGTGGTTTTGTCTACATCTTGCCAAATCACATCACCAACTACTAAAGAGCTTGTAGTATTTCCACTAGTGGTATAATATAAATTAACATAACCAGAATTTGAACATGCATCAAAGCTACTTGTTTGCCTAGACCCTACTGAAACCCCAGTTGTACTAGTACACTGGACTATATTAATAACTTGGCCAGATTCATTTACTAAATAGGTCTTATCAATTTCACTTTCATACCAATATTGAGTACCTGCCGCCTTTGGCGTAGACCCATCTCCTTCATACTCATCTATATTTCCTGCAGTATCTAAGAATATAGTATCGTTAATTGCCGGCTCAGTTTTAGTACCAAAATTATCATCAAAATACCTTACTGCAACCGTTCCACCAGTACCTGAACATGCACCAGCTGGAGTTGTACTATAAATATTGGTAGTATTAAATGCAGTGTATGTTGTACATTGAGTCCCAAATGCAACTATCTCTCCAATATCTGATACTTCTATTGGTATAGAATTTCCATTACCAAGATCAAGAGTATACCAATATGTAGTTCCTGATGTTTTAGCAGTTGAACCGTCGGCTAAATAAGTATCGGGGATTGTAGCGTTTGCATCTGTATATACAGTCATCCCAATTTCTAGTGAACTTCCAGCAGTTTCAACAAATCTTTGTGTTTTATTTGCATCTAATATAACTGCACATGCATCAGCCTCATTGGCTTCAAATGGCTGAGTAGTTGAATTAGTTTCAAAATCAAGAATTTGTGTACAAGTATATTTTTGTGTAACTTTACCAGCTTCATCTACTAATAGCGAAATACCAATCCCTGATCCTAAATCTGTAGTATACCAATAATCAGTACCGGCCTGTTTTATACCACTTGCTGCGTCGGCAAGAAACTCATCAGCTTGAGTGCCGGCAATAGTCATAAAGATAGTATCACCAACCTCAGGCTCGGTGCCATTAGTATCATCAAAGAATCTTTGTTGAGGTAAAGTTGTAATATCTACGGCACATGCCGCATCTGCGCCAGATGAATACGGTTGTGTAGTAGGATTAGTATTAAAACTGATTATTGCCATTAGTTATTAAAATCTTTTAATATAGAGGTTGTTCTCTATTATATATCCTAGATTATTATCTAACTAATTGAGCTGCTCTAATAGAATTTAAATTCTTGCCTTTAGGAGAATATTTAGCGAATACTTCTAGGTCAAATGAAAATTGATTATCATATTTATCAAATATATCCAATCCTATTTTCTTAGTATATGTTAGATTACCAAATCCAAATTTAGTAAACCCTCCGATTCTACCGATATCAGATTCTGCATCATTTCCATAATAATCAGTCATCCTATATTGGAATACTACATCTAAAGATAGTCCATTATTTTCCCCATTTTCAACAGATTTAGTACTCTGTTTTGTTTCTCCGGATACAGATAAAGTATCCGGGTTAATTGGAGATAAAAATAAGAAAGAACCTACTGATTTTCCACCTAATAAATATTGGTCATTTGCATCAAATGACATTTTAAAAGATCTATCACCAGCTGCAATCTTACCGTCCATTTCCATGAAACCTAACTGCTTCTTACTTAGTACTGAGTTAACATTAAGTACACCACTTACTAACGCTTGATACGGAGTTATTCTTCCTGAAGTTTCTAACGTAGCAGTTATTGGCATTGTGTATATTGCATTATTAACAAGAGCCTGTAATGATACACCCTGTTCAGATATAGTTACTGCCGAAGATGAAGATGCGGTTTGTCCGTAATCTAAATATAGGTTTTCTAAATCTGGGTGGTCTTTATGTAAATAAAGTCCTGTGTTATATTCTAATGCACTAACGTTAGCAAATGTTGTTACATCAATAACATTAGCGTTAAACTGTCCACTTAAATCTGCGTCTGCACCGGCAGTACCTGCAGTGCTAATACCAAATGTACCCGACCAAATAAAGTTTGATGACGTTGCATCACCAGTTGTAGTTAATAAAGTAGGTAGTGTAGAACTTTCAAAGTCAGCATAACCCAATACATATTCATAATTATCTAAAGACCCAATCGAAGATCCAGTATTAGTAGAAATAGGAGCAGTAGCATATAATGTGTTTGTACCAGATATATCCATATATCTAGAGTAAACAAATTGACCCCTCCTTTGTGCAGATTGATAAGGTGCTTCATGTAATAAGTCTATTGAACTTAATTGATTAGCGGATATGTTTTGGTACTGTATTGGTACTAAATCATAATTACCTTCTGTTGTATAATAAGTATCACTAATAATTTTACTATCTATTGCCTGGGCGCCATCGTCATTAACAGGATTTCCAAATCCGTTTATGGATGCTCCGCCAGCATTTGATTTATGTGCCGGGAATGTTCTATCACCAGTAAGTCTAGAAATTAATTCTAATGTTGTAGCTTTTGTATTTTCAATTACTAATTTAAAAGTCTTAGTAACAATATGCCCCTTCTTTACTGTTAAATCTGCAACCTCGTCAACATAATATCCAGCAAATATTTGATTAGTAGTATCTTTATTAATGTTAATAACAGTTCCGTCCTCATTGATGAGTTTAACAAATAGCTCACCCTTAACAGTTTCAATATTTTCTGTTAACGCGCTGATTTGTAATTGTAATTCTGCTAATTTATCATATATTGAAATAGGCTTTTGCTCTGGAGATAAAAATCCAGAAGCTAAATCTTGTGCACTATGTGCATAAAACTTTTCGTTAGCAGTAAATGATCCAGCAACGTGTGTATAAACACCTTGAGCATTTAATTCTTCAGTTAGTTTTACTTTAGTTACTTCAGATATATTTTGTTGAAGTAGTGCGTTTAAATCTGTTGTATCAACCTCTCCTGCTGGGAAACCTATAACAATAGGCTCGGACCAATCAGATAAAATTGGATTGGCAGGATAACCAGCTTCTGAAACTGATTTAATTCTAATCTCAACAGATTCACCTTGTGATATTGGTAAGTCTAATTGATTAAAGTTAACCTTTTGTGCATCTTCAACCCTAGAGTCTTGCCATCTAAATTTACCTCTTACGTCCTTTGCTCTATCTCTTACTAAAGTTTTCTTTTCATTCCAATTTGAAAACACTGCAGTTTTTTCTCTAGTGTTCTCAAAGAATTTAAGTTGGTTTACTTCTGGAGCTTTACCAGATGTAGAAATATATCTATATTGAACTATAAATCTAACTACATTCTGATCTATTGTTCCGGCAACTGTTTTTGCAGTTGGCACCGTCCAAAAACCTCTTACTCTGTATTTAGGAGTAGCCTTACCGACATTTGTATCAACAGATAACGATTGTATTTGATTAACAATTGAGCTATATAGAGATGCCTCAGATGCTCTCTGGTCTATTAATGTTTGTAATTCACTTCTATCTTTATCTCTCTCGATTTTAGACTTATACTTTTTAGTAGCAATCTCAGATCTTTTCTTAGCAATAGTTTCATCTAATTTTTCTATTGTCTTTTCAGCAGCTGTTTTAGTAGAGTTCATCTTTTTAATTTTTGAAGCAGAGTCACTCTCTGTCAAATGCTTATTAATTTGAACTACTTTAAAGTTTTCTACAACTAATGTAGGAGCATCCGGCTGAATACCTTGAGTTGCTGGTGGTATTGCATCATCTTTAAGTGCTTTAATATATCTACCAAAGTCAGCAACTTCATCTTTATAAAATTCTGAAAGTCTTAATACAGCACCATCATCTCTTGTGATTGTTAAATTATTAGAATAAAAACCAACACCTGGCGACCAACGTTCTGATAACATTTTAGATACTGGATCTATAGCTTTAATAAAAACTAAAAGTCTTTCATTAAATCCAACGTTAAGTTCTGCTTCTAACACATTACCAACATTCTTATAAATACCAATAACGTTAACTCCAATTCTAATAGGTTCAAATCCCTCAACTAATTCTAATTCAACTTGCCTAGTAGATCCATCAACTTTGACAACTTTATACCTAGTATTTTTATATGATGAATTAACCATTATCTCATCACCAGGCTTAATAACCTCGGTGTTAATCACATCTTTACTAGAATCACTATAAGTTAATTGATCTAATGTATATAGTTTAATAGCCTGCTTCTTAGTAACTCCATCAACAATAACCTCTCTTTTAGAATTACTAATTTTAGTAACATCAAATTTACCATAAAATCTACTATTTCTATAAGGCATATCTCTAACCTCTTCGTCAACAGTATACTTAATGCTATTATTTTCTAAACCTGCAATTGCTGCAGTATATGAAATATTATTTTGATTTACAAAATTAAGATTAAAGTAATCTACAGCAATCTGATCACCAGAATCAAAAATAAATCTTTTAACTAAGATTCTTTCAGTATCATTAGGAATCTGACCCGTAACATCAAATTTAGTTACTAATAATGGGTTTAAGAAATCCTCAAAGAAGTAATTAGTTTTAACACCAAATGTTATTGGTCGATCTAATGCCTCAATATTATTTGCTGGAGTTTTAAGCGCTGCTGTAATTACCTTTTGGTAACTTCCGTCTGAAAGTCTAATATTTGTATCTCCATTTCCAAGTCCGCTAATAGACTTAAGATTCTTATCTAGTCTATCAAGTTCGCTTTTCATAAAACCGAACGAGGGTACGTAAACAGTAGTGGTTGAACCATCTTTGTTTAATATTTCTAGTGGAACATTTTTTTCACTAGTTGTAACCGCTTCATTTATTCTCTCAAATGTTTTTAATGAATTAACATTAATCTCAAGAAGCTGTTTAATCGTGCTGGAAATAGAATTATTTGTATTCATATTATCTTAAAATATCTGCTTCAAATTTATAGTTTATTGGATCTAAACATGTAATCTCAATATACGGCTTAGCTGTAATTAGCTGGTCTGGTTCAATATGTGCAATAGTTTTAGTAAAACCACTTGTCTTACCGGTCTTAATAATAATACTATTACCATTAATATTTATTGTATCAAATACTATTTTAAATACATGACCAACTTGCCATGCAGTAGTACTGTCATCAATGTATATATACAAATCATCATTAGGGTCAGTTGAAAAAGTTTCATAAAGACTTAGCCTATTAGTAAAGTCTTGAAGTCTAGACCATATTGCATATCGATCCGCACCGTTTCCACTATTACCTGCATCAAATAGATTAGTATTAGTAATTTCAACAGCTACTTCCTTTGCAGCTATATCCCATAAAAACTTTTGACTTGGTGCATAACCAACAACATTATTATTAATTTTAATATGCCCCGTTGCGTTTTTTGAAATAGAAGTTCCCTTACCACCAAAAACAACATCAGTATTATATTGTAATTCTGTGGGTATTGTACCATCAATCAAAGAATTTATCTTTTCATGTGCTTTCTGTATTAATTTTAACAAAGCATCAGAATCTTCTAACTGTATTGAGCTATTTTGAAAACTATCTTCTAACTCTCTTAATCTTTTTAAAATATCATCAGAGTCGTCACTCGACACTAATAAGTTTTCTAAAGTATCAAGTCTAGATGCAATTCTAGAATATCTAGCATTAGCATCTAATAAAACTTCTACGGCATTTTCTAATGCAGTAGTCGTATCCATAAAAAGATCCATCGAGAATGTAGTAAAGTCATTAATACTTGTTTCTACACCAACATTATCTAGAGATGAATTAAATTTAAGATTAAGCTTTAATGAAAAAGCATTACCATTAAGTCCGGTAACTTCATTTGGCTTATTCTTAATTTGTTCGTTAATTTTAGAACCGACACCACCAACCGACTGAATATCATCTAGTATAAGTATACCATATAAATTTGTCGCTCTATTTGAAGGCACTGATTCACTGTATAGGTCATAGTAAACTAAAATAGCATTAAAAGTAAACCTTTGACCGGTTTTTGAGTAATCTAATAAGTTTTTAACAGAAGATGTATTTACAACCTCATGGTATGCTGTTGCATCCCACTCAATTTGGACACTATCTGTAGTATTAACTGAAATATCATAATAAGGTCCATCTGATAAAGTATAATTATCAACAACAGCATCTATATTTAAACTTGGGTCTGGATGTGTTTGTCCAGCTCTACCCTCAATATCACTAGATGCATAAAGTTTACTTGCTGTTGTATTATAATTTTCAGGACTAAAAATAACTTGTGGCGTATAACCAACTGATGTTGGCACATTAATAAATACCTCGTGGTAAGTATTACCGGCATAGGCGACATCATTCTCTGCGTCAATTGTACCTAAATACTTTACAACTCTATCATAAGCTGCTGTACCAATTCCATCACTATTCACAGGTTCAGTATAACCGCCCAGTGTACTAGTATTAGAATCTGCAGATTTATATCTAATAGCCCCAAGAGTGCTCAACCATTTAAAAAATATCTTTTCAGAATCTGATTGCATTATAATAGGATCGTAATCATCATCTTGAAGAAGTAATTCTTCCATGTTTAATGCATAGTTTTGAAAAGTTTGCGCAAAATCTATATTTGGAGCGTTTCCAACGTAATTTGCACCAGATGCTTGTTTAAGCCCTAATTCAAAATCGATAGTGTTTGAGCCAGATACTGCTGTTGTAAAATCTGGAAGATCTATTAACGCAAATCTGCTAAACTCAAATTTAATATCTGGGTTGTTAAACGCCCTAGTCATGTCCTTTGCAGAAGACGCAAACGCATACATAGTGCCGCCCTGCGACTGTGGTATTCTAACTAGTGGAGTTGCCATTTATTAACTTGTTTATTTGTTTATTATACTATTGTTGCACCATAAGAAGCAATAACAAACCATTTGTTATTAAAACATCTTAAAGTTGCAGAAGCGTTTACTATATTTGCAGAAGCTCCGGTTAAAGTTATAGTGCTTACACCTAAATCAACTCCGGCTGCACTATTAATTTCTATATCCGATGCAGATCTACTAATAATAGTAACTTCTTGGCCTTCCTCTCCTTCTGGAAGAGTAAATGTATTTGCAACAAAATAAGTACTTGCCTCTATAGATACAGGTGCATTGTCAATAGAAGGTGTTGCAAATGAACCAACTACTCCGTTTTTAATTAATTTACCACCAACTTTAAAAGCTCCGTTAAATGTAGTATCTACTTCAAAAGTTGCTTCAGTTGTGTTAATAGAAGCAATAGAGCTACCACCAGATGTTAGTGAAAGTTCCCCAGCAGATACACTAGCTACATTACTTAATGTTTGCGTAGTTGGATCTAATAGGGCTGTGATTGAAGAAAGTTCATCATTTAATAACTCAAAGTTACTATTGATAACTGGTCTCGATGAAGAAACTGAATCAGTTCCTAAAATTTCAGTAATGTTTGCCATTTTTAGTTTTTTTATTTTACTTTTATCATATTACGTTTTACAACGTTTTTATTTCCATACGTGTCTTCGGCATTTAGCTCAATTGAGTAGAAACCAGACTCTTTAAAAATATAAGTCAGCCACATATTATTATAGTATATATCATCATTTGCTGGGTTAGTTGCATGTTTAATACTCCATGTTGGATTTTTTAGACCCGGCATTTTAGAACTATCCACTGCAATTGTTACATGAGTCGATCTTTCTACTTCTGCAAAATCTTTAAAAACCCTAGTATCATCGAACGTTGGATTATAATGTATGACATGTTGTAAGCCCTCAGTTATATATATTGGTTCCAGGTCTGTAGGCCCTTGTACTGATACAGAATCAAAATCATAATTCTTAGAATACTCTTTACCAACTGCTAAAATATAGTAAAAAGTTTCGCCACTTCCATTGTTATCTATATCAGCAAATACTGGATTGTAATTAAACTTACTAATGATAGGATCCATAGACGCATTAAGTTCATCTGTAATTGTTTGCCAAGCACTAATATCTAAACTACCAGATGGTGTTGGAGATGTAACAGTTATAGAACCAGTCTCAATTTCATTAGTACTAACATTTGTATGTGTAATAGATAGAACTGTTCCTGTTTCAAGATCATCTATTTTAAAAGACGAAGTTTGATCTGGCCCCACTCTAGTAGAATCCCAAGAAAGATTTTTTGTATCAAACCATCTATAAGAAGACTCTTCCCATCTATAAGGTCCAGTAGTTTCACTAAAACCAGTCTCGCTATAAATATCCTGATATCTTCGCACTGTAGAAAATCTAATACCTTGGCTAATATCATGCTGATAATTAGCTCGATCTAGCGTTAAATAAAGTGCAGCAATATGTTCATCTACCGATGTCTTGTTATTTTGAGGATTGTCCCAATAACCACCAGCTTTACTCCAGTCTAATTTTGTATCGTCCCATGTAAAAGACTCTAGCCATTTATAAATACCATACAATTCAATATCTTTTAAATTAACTTCAAACAAATCGTCTATTTTATAATAAGACCTATGTCCAAATAAATCATAAGTTCTCATCTCTACACTATATACATCATTGTGCGGAATGAAAATCGGTAATCTTAAATAATCATCAATTGCTCCTCTAAAACTTTGATTATACCCATTTCTACCCGTAACTATCCATTCTATTTCATATACCCATTTTTTCCACCAGTTTTCCCAAGTTACACCAGAGTGTAGTTGTTCAATTCCGTTTGGTACTGGATCATTTCCATCTGGATCTGCATCTTCCCATGTAAAAAGGGCCTCATCCCATATATCATCAAACGATGGAATTCCATTAAGTATAATAGGACATCCAACTGGAGTGCCCTCATTCCAAGTTTCTAAAGTTCTATCATGATAGTTTTCATAGAATGCATCTACAATATCTCTTAACTCAGTGATTTCACTAGAAGTAAGTGTAGAATAATCTATATCACGGTAATTTAAAAACTTTACGTAATTATTTGTAGCATCATTTTGATCTAAAACATTACCAATTACCAGTGCCATATCTTCAATAAAAATAGATCTTTCTTCTTGGTCTATTTTAAAATCAATATTATGACCCTCACTAAAATAAGATATTGCATTTTGAGTATTCCACACATTTATATTTTTTTGTGTAAAATAATCACCTTCTGCTGTAATATCAATAATCTTAGCGTTAAGGGGTAAAAAATCTAATTGTAACTTTTTAGATAATCCATATAATTTAAGTAGAATTTCTTCTGGTGTAAAATCAAAAATCTCAGTTACATTTGGGATATCCCACTCATCATAAGTTCCGTTTGGTTCATTAAGCCTATAAACAAGACTAAATTTACTAGTCTTTTTCATTGTTTTAGAAGGAGTCTGAATAACCTGCTTCTTTCTAGTCATTTCACCCCTAACTGAAGAGTTAGGTACTGGAACTGCATGTAATTTACCAAAATTACTTTTAGAAGAATCTACATTTAACCAATATTCTTTTAATGTAATATTATTATACCCAAAGAAATCAATTGCGTTTAAGATTGCTTTATATGTACCAACAAACGGCTTAATATTGTGTAACTCTAATAAGAGTTCTTTTCTTTTTTGATTTAATAAAATGTTATCTGGCGACATTTCAGAAAGATCATGACTTTTAAATAAAAGAAAATCACCTTCACTTAAAGTAGCTCCAAAATTCTGTAAAAGATTTTTTAATCTTTCATCTTCAGCAACAACTTCACCATAAAATGAAATTGAAGCTATCATATTTTTTGAACTTCCTTCTTTTATATAGACATTTAATATTCTAACATGAGCACCTTCAAATTCAGATTTAATAGCAATATTAACCTGAAGTGCTGATGTATTATTTTTAGAATCATTAATAATGTAATAACCTTCTGGGTTTGTGCTATCAACATCACTAAAATCTCCAAGATTAATTTCAACTGTTTTTTTCTCTGTAACTATCGGTAATCCATTTTGCATTTCTGCATCATACATAAAAATATCATCACTATGGTTTGAATTATTTTCTGTTGCCCATTCAAAACAAAGAATTGCTGGAGTGCTAGATTCTGACCTAGGATAATTAAATGTAAAATTATTTCTATGGATAACTTCCTCTAATACAAATATATTAGAAGTTTCATAAAGCCCTGTCGATACCTCATCTAAAAAAACACTACCCTGTAAGAAACTATCACTATAACTTGAAGATTTAGTCTTCAAATTTAAGTCATTTTCAGTGTCTTTAAAAAATCTTAAATTATTATAAGCCATTATCTAACGTTTATGTCGTCTTTTTTAGTAGTGTAATTTTTAAAGTTCTTTAAGTATGCCGGTGCTTTTAAAATATTACCAAGCGATCTATCTATATAAAAAACAAAATTTGCAAGTATCTTACTCCTTAAAATAAATGGAGATACTGAATTACTTAAAATACCCGCAAGCCTAGTAGGAACTCCATTGTTTAATCTAGAATCCTTTCTAGTATTAGAAGCTTCATAAAGCTTAGTATTAAGCGCAGCATTTGATTTTGTTTTATTAAGATCCTTCCTCATTACTTAAGTGCTTTTCTATTTCCTGCCTGTACCCTAGTGTAAATTGTTCTAGGTACTGGAGTTGAGTCAAAGTTAATACTTAATGCTGCCTCTTCATTCATAAGAGCATCATCTACAATTACATCACCATCTCTATCTTGCCAACCTCCTCTAAATACTGCAACTTCTTCTTTATCCATAATAATATCACCCCATTGATCTAATCCAGCCACATCTTCTGGGATTGTAGTAGTATCATCAACTCTTACGACATTTACAGTTTCTAATTTTTTAAAGAACACATATTTCTGTTTACCATTTCCAATATCTTCTAATAATACTGGCTCTTGTGGCTGTACTTGTGTTGTAATTGATTCATAATAACCAAGTCTTCTAGCTGTTTCTTCAGTTTCAGAAATAAATCTAACATTTACTGAATCAATACCTTCTATTTCTTCTAAGATGTAAATAATATCAGACTTAGGTAGTTTATCTCTTCTTGTTATATTTAATAAGTAATCAGAAACAACAGCCCTAACATCATTAAAAATATCTTGTTTACTAAATCCTTCAAAATATCTAATATCAATATCCATTGAATATTTTCTAATTTGTGGCTTTACAAAATTAACTTCTGTCGTTACCATCATTTGACCAGAGTCTTCTAACACTTTTAACATTGCGTCATATTCCTCTTGTGCAAAAAACATTTCTTTTTCTGGCATTGAAAAATAATCACCGCCTTTAGAAACTTTTTTCTTAATATCCGGAGTTGCAAAAATATAAATAACATTATCGTCGTCTAAGTATTGGTCGTCAGTTCTATTATAAGCGTCAATATAAGAGAAGATACCATACTTAGAAAGAAAGTATTCATAATTATCTGGAGTAGCCAACACAAAGCTCTTAGAGGCCATAGGAGTTAATATCTTTGTAAAGTCAATAGATTCTCTATTAGCTCCCATCTTTGGCGAAGAAGTTACTTCAACATTTAATAGTTCATTAAGGTCATGTAATGTTCCAGTTGAATCTTCACCTTCAACTTTCCATTTAACTTTTAATTCACCGGAATCATTAAGATTACCTTGAGCACCTTTATGTTTTAAATATTCTACTTCTACAATAGCGCCTTTATTTGGTATAGCACCAAAATTAGAGTTACCAAAATAAATATCTAACCCACCAGAAATTCCAGTCTTAATTAGATAGCCTTTTTCATTTGGTAGTAAATCATATAAAGATTCATGCTTAGTCCACTGTTCTCCATTAACACTAATAGTAACTCTATTATGATCTGTTAAACCGCTGCCAGTTTTACAGTTAAAAGATTGCATCGATTCACCAGTACTAGTAAACGTTTGTTTTTCAAAAACACCCTGTACGATTCCACATGTAGTCCAGTTAAAATCTGATTTAGAAATTCTAAAGGCATCCCTAGAAGTTAATAATGTGTAGAACAATCCATTTGATTCAAACTCAAGTTCGGCTCTACCATCTATAACTAATCCATTTCCGGCAATATCTCCTAAACTTGCAGATGGACTCCATCTAAATCTAATTTCACCAAATGCAGAATAACCTCTTGTCGCATCATGTCCAGTTAATCTAGACATTCCATATACAGATTCCGGATGTTGTGCTGTATAAATATTTTGTTCAACTAACGCATCTTCAATATAAAACATGATAAGCTCAGTTATTTCAGATAGAACTAAAACAATTTGAGCAAACGGAGAAGCCGTAGTAAATAATGTACCAGCTCTTTTATATGCTGATATAATATAATTACGTGCGTCCTCTCTAATTTTATTAGAAGTAATTCTTAGTGTATTTAAAAAATTTTGTTCAGCCATTTTTTGTTATTATAATTTACGTACGAACTGAGACTTCATACTTATTATCTATCTCAATATTAATGTACCCTATATCTCTTGCATTTCCTCTTTCAAAAGAAACATTAATTTTAACTTTATGTTTATTCGCTAATGGACAATATGTATTTAATTGACTTCTTATTTGCTTTTTAATTTTATATTCAGCAAAACCAAATGTATATATCATATCTCCTAAGTTACAACCAAAGTCCGGAAATCCTAAAACATCACCCTTTCTAGTAAATAGAATAGTTTCAATTTGAGTAATTAATTGTTGAACTTCGTCTTCAATATGTACTTTAGTTGCGTCAAAATTTGGGTCGCCATTGACTTTAATATAGATCTCCATTTTATATGTATTCGTTTTTTATGAGTGCATCATCCAATCAACACCTTCATCACCTTTAATTTCTTCTTCAATTATAGATAATTCTTCATCACCCATATCTTTTATAGCTCCATAATCAAATTCAACATTACCAGGCATTGCAAATTTAAAGATACCTAATTTTGCACCAAGTGATTGTTTAATCTTAGCACTTACGTATCTAAAAAATAACTCATCATCAAATAAAGCACAATCGTGAATAGTCTCATATACCTCTAATATCACATCGCCCTTTGGAGTATCTCCCATAATTTTTAAATCACCTGTTAGTTGTGAGTAATGAAATGAAATAGGATTTTCTAGAATCTGTCTAGACAGATCAGCCATAGAAGCATTCAATACATAATATTGTAATTCTTCAGCAGCATCTGCAGCTCCAGCACCATCGTACATTCTTCTAAATAACATTCTTTCCATAGAGAAGTCAGATCCACCTTGGAATCTTTTATCCATACCACTACCAACGCCATTCCAGCCTGATGCTAAATCATAAAGCCCATATACTGAATAAACAGATCCACCTAAGTCTTTCTTATTTCCTTCAGCATCACTAGAAGCTGCACCTGGCAAAGTTAGAGTCCTATGTTTCTTAAAGTATTCAGTCTCAAATATTTCATTAGGTATATGATAATAATTCTCCTTAAGAGAATATTCATATTTTTTATACATCCACTTTTTAGCTCTTTTAATAATATTAAGAACTTCCTTTGGTGGTAATTGTATTGGAATCATACAAGCTCCAGAAATATCATCCTGAATTTCTGTGAGAAATTCATTTAAACAGTTTGAACCAAAGTCTCTTGGTGTATTTAAATTACTTTCATTTCCACTTCTAATTTCACTCATTTTGTTATTTTATTTTTTTACTTACTACTATTTCGGTATCTTCAAATCTAGCAGCATCGCTTTTAAAACCTTCTCTAAAAATACCCCCAATCATTTTACCTTTAAAGATTCCATCTCTACCAAAGACATAACAATTAGTTAACTCGCAACTTCCATGTACATAAGAAGATTCTATTTTAGATTCAAATACTTCAGTAGATCTATATAAATCACATCTTAATAAATTAGCGCCCTTAACGGTACATCCATATAAATTAGACGTTTCAATATTACCAGCCAATTCACAGTCTACAAAATCATATCCTTCTAATAAATAACAGATTCCAAATTTACCATCTTTAACCTGTATTTTTCCTAAGTCGCTATCATAATTAATTTTACCAGAAACCATGCCACCATTTACAATAAGATCCATTACTTTTTTCTTTATCTTAGCCCACTGTAATTGTATAATTTGTTCATGTTCTTGTAGGTCTACCATAATTGTAATTTCAGGCCAATATTTATTAATATTTTTCCAATCTTTACTACTTTCTATTATTGGTAAATTTTTATTAAGAATCTTTCTAAGCTCAATCTTATTTTCTTCGTTAAAAAGAGGGCTATTGCAAGAGTTCCACATTTGCATTAAAAACATTTCAGAAAGATAAAAAATGTTTTCAGATTTTTTTTCATAATCTGCGCCACCTAAATATCTAAATTCTAGATAATTACTTTCTTTCTTTGAAAAGTTAATTCCATAGTATTTTGTATCTGCAAATTTATAACTCATAGATGAAATATTACTACCATCAAAAAAGTAGGCTTCATCTTTAGGCATAATCCATTTAATACTTTTTGCATAAACAGACTTTTCTCTTTTAGGGAAGAATTTATATACTTGTTGCTCATTAAAATCAAGAATGAATTTTAAAACATTCATTTTTGAAATCATCGCAGGATCCTCTAAATATTTTTTATCAAATGAAAGATTAATATGTATAGATGCTCTGTCATTAGTATAGCCATTCTCATTAATCCAGTTTAAAACATTAGAAATCATAATCCTAGCGTTTCTATATGGAACAGGCCCTGTTACTAATTCTACCAAGCCTTTACCACCAGACATATCTGGTTCTAATTTAAACTCATCAGCAGATGGTTGAAAATCAGAATGGGCTTTATCTTCAAGCCTAATAGGTCGGCCTAGGAGTTTACTCAATGATTTTTGAGTCTCTTCTAGGCCGATATTAGAATAGAATTCGAACTCGACACCTACTAGCGCTGCGTTCAGTATAGAGTTGCGATCTGAATTCTTATTTAATTTTTTCATCTTAGAGTATGATATTACGTTTCAATATATATCACACTTAAAATGCTTTAGTTATTGTGGCATCTTTAAAAATACCTTTTTACTCTCCGTATCGATTCTTGTGATTTGTACTGTAATTTTATCACCAGAATTAAAGACGTCTATTAAGCCATCTTCAAGTTCACTAATATGTAATAAACCAGTAACACCATCTTCAATATTTATAAATAAACCATACTCTTTTTTAGTCTTAATCGTTGCCTCGACAGTCGATGGAATTTGATATCTTTCAATAATATCATTCCATGGATTAGAGACTACGTTATCTTTTTGAGTTAGTGTAATTTTAGTGTTAGAAATAATATCTTTTACTTTAAATTTAATTTCATCACCTGGTTTAATATCTCTAGACTTAAACGCCGGGAGCGTTAATTCATCTAGGTCATTAATGTGTATCATACCAGTAAGACATTTATTAAATTCAACAAATACGCCATATCTAGCAGAGCCAGTAACTGTACCAGTATATTCTTCTCCCATATTATCTTTAATGGCCTGAATTTCTGTTGGTATTAGTGCTTGTAAATATTTTCTATGTGAAACCACAATAGTTCCTCTATCTGCTGAGAAGCTTACAGGTACTACATAAATTTCAGTACCAATAATAGATTCAAAGTCGTGAAGTTTATTAATTCCAGCAAGTGAACCTGGCATAAAGCATTCTACTCCTTGAACTTCTATAATATAACCACCATTCTCGATCATGTTTTTAACAGTACCAACCCAAGCAGTATTACCTTCTTCAACTCCAGCTCTTAAGTCTAAGAATACCTTATGTTTTACACCACCTGAAATCGAACCAAGTACATGTGTGTTATTTTTATTAGAAGTAATTAAAACTGCAGTTTCTTCTCCTGGTTGTAGTGCTTTAACAAGAGCAGTCTCTTTATCATACTTAACATAAATCAATTCTCTATAGCCAATATCGACTGAAATAAATTCTTGATTTACAGCAAAGATCTTACCTTCATATATAGAACCTTCTGTAATTAATGGTAAGAGAGGATTTTGCTGATTAGCATGTTCCATAAGATCATAAAGTTCTTGAGCATAAGATTCTCTCGAATATACTCTATCTCCTTTTTTAGTCTTAATATGTGGGTTTGGTTTTCTGGTTTTAGAAGGGCATGTGGCCTCGTAAGCATCCCACATGAATTCACCATTTTCATCGTAAAAGCTCTGTTCAGTTTCTGGAGCTTGTTCTTTAACTTCGATTTGCGGTTCTGGAAGTTTATCAACCGTTTTGTCTAGTGTTACTGTAGTAATTCTAGGTCTTTTGTTTTTTTCGTTGTTCATTTATTTTTATATTAAAGGTGTAACATAATATATATCAGCTTTCTTTTCTATTATAGGAGCATTGGCTTCTACAAAAAATAATTACCAAATAATTTTTTTATGTCAATTATTTTTATTATATTAGTACTGTAATTAAAAACTAATAGACATGCAAAACGTAAAAAACTTACTTCAGAATTGGAAACATGATTTAGCACAAGCTGGCGAGTTAATGGGAACCGATCTCGAAACACTTGATACTCGAGGGTTTAAAAACTTAGAGTTTCAAATTGAACAACTAGAATCTGCTATTAAAAAAGACGATCAGTCTAAAAGATGGGCAGAACAAGAAATGGCAGACTTTAATAATCATTTAGGAAGGTTTTAATTAAACAAGATACATAACACATGAACTTACATAACTTCGCAGATTTTAAACTTTTAACAGAGGCTAAGAATTCACTTAAGATGAATGTGCCTTCTGATATATTAGATCTACATAAACTATTTAAAAAGAATGGTAAAGAACTTTTTATAGTTGGTGGTGCAGTTCGAGATGCACTGCTTGGTAAGAAGCCAAAAGATTTTGATTTAGCAACAGATGCCTTCCCGGCAGAAGTTATTGAAATAGTTACTAATGCAGGTTACACAACCACTGGAGAAGTTGGACATCAATTTGGTGTGGTTATTGTAAATGTACCGTCAGATCCAGCTGGAGTTGAGGTTGCAACATTTAGAGAAGATATTGGTAAAGGCCGAAGACCTGATGCCGTGGAGTACTCTACAATAGATAAGGACGTTCTAAGGCGAGATCTAACTATCAATGCATTATTCTATGACATGGGAACTGAAGAGGTTGTCGATCTTGTAGGTGGCTTAGAAGATATAAAGAATTCAAAGATTAGAACTGTCGGTGTTGCTGCAGATAGATTTGCAGAAGATCCACTTAGAAAATTAAGAGCCTTAAGATTTGCTGGTAGAACTGGAAGTAAATTAGAAAAAGAAACTGCTGAAGCTATACTAACAGATAATAGTTTAGAAGGTATTAGTCCAGAAAGAATTAGAGATGAATTTAAGAAATCAGTAACGACTGCAAAGTCTGCTAAGAAATACTTGGAAATGGTTTCTGAATTTAAGTTATGGAATATTATGTTTCCGACATTACCTATTAGTCAAAAATTCGTTAACACAAATACTTGGTTAATTCAACTAACTCAATTATTTATGGCAAACGATACAGATCTTCTTAAGAAAGAAATGAATAAGGCTACATTTTCAAACGATGAAATTAGTGGAGTTATATTCTTAAAGAACTTAATGGCATTTAATCCAGCCAATGTGTTTGATACACATAAGCAATTTAAAAATAGCGGACTTGATAAAAAGGTTATTTTAGAATTTGTAAAGATTAATAGACTAGATGCTAAAATGATTAAAGCCTTTTTTAAATACAAGCCATCTACAAATGGTAGAGATGTTATGAAAGAGTTTGGTTTAAAAGGACCTGCAATATCTGATAAAATCAATCAAATAGAGGCTGATAAATTTAAAAAACTTTTAAAGTAAGCTTTAAAACGCAATTGGCACAAAACCAATCATTGGCACAAAAGGAACTGTCGGAACTGGAATACCTCCAAAATACAATAGTTTAAACTCTAACAAATGAAGTGCATAAACTGCTGCCAATGCAGTTGCTACTGTTAATGCCGGAGGTTGAGTTGCCGGTACCTTATCAAAACTTTTCCCACTATTTAACGCACGCCTAAGACCTTTAGCTAACCTGGTTTTACTTCCATAATATATTGGAACATAAAATCCATTTAACGGCGGAACACTTAATGCTGGTGGCATAGGTGGGGAAGTTTTAAAAGGTTGTATTATATGTAAATACCAAAATGTAATCGTGGCCTCTGCTAATTCTTCATAAGGGTCACCAGAAGGATATTGATACGGAATATCTGGAAGCTCTTCATTAGCATCACATTCTTCTGCTGCTTCTTTAGCATCAATGCCACTTTGTACTACAAATTTATATTGAGTCCCAGCATCCGGATGTGTTACTTTAGGTTCTAAAGTTTCAATTGTATCACTAGAACTTACTGGTGGCAGACCGTTCCATTTTTTCTTATATTCAAATTCTAAGTAAACATTTTTTGAATACTGTTTTGCTGCATTTGAGTTATAACTTGCATTGCTACTATTATTTTTATATGAATACCAAATATTGTAGTTTGCGTAAATCCCAGAGAGCTCGTATGTAGTAGTTCTTTTAATAGCAGGATTATAAGAGAAGAAACAAATTACATTTCTGTGTAGCAACACAGGCACCCCTGTCTTTTCTTCAGCTCCAACTTGTATTCTATATTTAGAAAGAGGACACTCTTCTTTTACATCAGGATCGTATGGCCATGGAACTATTATCTCACCACGCAGGCCTGCTTCTAACCTTCCGCTAATATCTGAATTTAAATTTAAAATACCATTATTATTAGTCTCATATTCTGGATATGCAACATGAATAGCATCAATAAATAATTGAGATATATTGTCTATCATTTCAAATGCATTATATCCAGCATCTTCTATTCTACGCTTAACATCTGCATTTACATTCCAATATGGATAGTCACCTTCCGACTTAGACTGAAAATCAGGTGCGAAAAAATTTCTATGCGTTTTCTTATATAAAATACTACCTAATTTTTCTACCCACTTATAATATTCAATTTTATCTTCTATATCAGAGTAACTTTCAAACTCTCTAATCATTTTAGTTGCAAAAAGCTTCTCAACTTCTTCTTGTGGTTGACCATCTTCAATACAATGAAATTCGCTAAATAAAAAACTATGTAGATCCATATCATCATCGTCTTTATACTTTTCTATAAATGCATTAAATTTCTTTCTTTGCTTTTCAGCCTCTTCCATTTCATTAGGAACTTTTATCGGCTCCGGGCAAAGATCAGAAAAAGCTTCACTACTCTGTTTACCCTCTTTAATAATATTACCATCTTCGTCCTTGGTGTCCATTAAGTCAACATCACCATCTCGATAAAGTCTTTCAAATGCCTCTCCGTATGCAAGTATTAATGCTTGGTCTGCTGCACCATTCGGCTGCCTCATGGCACCGACTGGAGTTTGTGCAGTTTTTACAGCTGCAATATATTCTGCTGCCAAAGCTTCACCCCAATCTCTTCTACCACCTGGAGTTACAAATGGTATATAATCAGGTGTTGCGAAGTTTGGATTAGTGTCACTACCAATTCTAGGCGGGTCATTAGCAATAGAACCTGGATTTTTAAAAGATTGGCCAGATAATATTTCTGTAACATTAGGTATAAAAGTTCCCCAATTTGCTGGCATAATTACTTATTTCTTTGTTGATAATCTGGGTGAGTACTTGTAAGTTGTCCAACTATAGTTGGGGTTGGTGGCATCGGAGCACCTGATGGCCCCACGCCAGTCGGATGAATATGTGTATTATAATCATCTAACCATTTTTGTAACCAATCCTGTAAAGACTGCCCTCTTACAGCAGGTTCTGTTTCATCTGCACCTGGCTCACCAGTATTTGATATAAAAATATCACCACAGTCTAAGAACATTTTTGCATCTGTACTTATTTTAATAAAACCTTCTTCATCTATCTGAATCATCGGTCGCTCCTTAGCACCAGAGCCACGCGTTATGACAAGGCCATCTTCCGGTGAATGATATATTCTTAAATTTCTTTCAGCGTCATAGACTAGACTTATGACATCATAAGGTGCGTCTGATGCATTAAGAATATCTTCTTTTAATTCTACATTTTGATCTACTTGAAACCAGTATTCTGGGTGATATATGTTGCCATTATCAAATCTAACTGCAACAATATCGCCAACTCTTGGAACAGCGTGAGCCCCGGGAGTTTCTCTGTTTTGTGGAGTTGCCCATGGAATAGCTTCATCTGGAAGCTGATCAAATTTACCATAAACCTTTACTCGACATCTGCCATCATTAAGCGGGTCCTCATTAATAACAACCTCACCTAGCCAATGTCCATCTCTAAGATTATCTACAAAAAGTTCGTCCTTATTCATGTACGTTATCGTTTAAGTTACCATCTGGTGTTGAGTCTACTCCAGTATCTACACCACCATATACATTATCATTAGATATATCATCATTATCTCCTGGTGAATCATCATAAACCTTCTTAGGAGAAATATTACCATCCGGAGAGCTGTCAATTCCAGGGCCATCATAAATACTTGATAAATCACCACCAACTCCACCTGAATTACCTGATCCTGTTAAATTACCGGCTAATTGTCCAGCTGCATTAAGAATACCATTAATACTTCCTTGTTGAATTGCTCCCGCGATTGTACTTAAAGTACTTACACCATAAACATTATCTAACAATACTGAACCTACTACATTATCTATAGCATTATTTACAATACTTGCAGCAGCCCCTCCTAATATTTTACCATTTGCATTACCAAGACCTGGGCCTCCAGTAACACCTTGTGCTAAATTTTTAAATTGTGCAACAGTACCACCAATTGCTTTATCTTTAAGCTTTGCAAATTTACTTTTAGCAGCCCCTAATATTGGATTTGCTGGGTTATAAGCATCTACTGTCGGATCTTTCTTAGGCTCTATTAAAACTTCTTGAGCGACTCCTAAGTTCGAACCCCATCTATATGTAGGTGTTTTTACAGTTTTATAAAAGAATGAAAGTTTTGGTTTTTTTACCTCTGGGTTTTTTCCTAGACCAGCTAACATATCATTAGTAGAATCCATATCCCAAGTACAATGTCCTAATTGCACATGATAGAATGGTTTTGCACTAGCAGCCATTTCAGTATTAATAGATACTGGATCAGTTCCTACAGTACCTTTTGGTAAATTACCAAATAAATCTTTATTTCTAGCAGCGATATCCTGTTGGAATGTTCTAATTTCAGAAACATATATGTCTATTGAAAACTTTCTTAAATTTTCTGGAATAACTTCTACCCACCTTTGATAATCAAAACAAGCATCTCTATAAAGTCTCATTAAAGTTAATCCCATTAACTCAACATTCTCTTCTAGACATTCAATCTCTATCTTCTTATCTTTGCCCCAAAATGGATCTTGCATTCCACCGAATTGCATCGTAGTTTCAAGTCCAGAAATAGATTGCCAAAACCAAGGCATTTCTTTATTAATCTTTATCAATAGTTTTTGAAAATTCTTAAGACTTTCTGCGTATGTTGCTCCAGGGCCTTTTCCCTCATTATCTGAACCTACATTTACTACATTCTCTAAATAGTCTAATGCTCCACCTGGCTTATTTGTTAAAAGTGGAGAATCACTAACACTACCTGTATTAAATACAAGCATGAAGCTTAATAGAGTAGGATCCTCGTTTACTTTACGTATCGTGGTTCCTTTTCTAAAATATTCAATACCTTTTAATTCTAATTCTGCCATGGTTTATATATTCTATTTATAAAATTTAAGATTCATTAATATTATTAATTCTGGCCGGCCACTCTCTTCTAAGTAAAGTAACTTCTTGTCTCATACCTGTGTCTGCCTCGTATATAATATTAATATTTTCTATAACATAGTGACCGCTTAAAAAAGTATCTAACATTTGATTAGGCGCTTCTTCGTTTGTAATTTCATTAGCATTTGCACCTTCAATTGGCGAAGCATCTAAACCTGCATCTTTTTTAGCATTCTTAAGATTCTTTAACACCTCGACTTTAGTTGGATCATAATGATACATTAACACTGGTACTTTTTGGTATTTATAAATTGTAGGGTTAAATTCTTCTAAAGTAATCTTTAGTTTCATTTTTTGCAACTCTACATTATTTTGGTGATTATTTAACTCACTAAACAAAGCGTTACTATGAACATTACCTAGACCATCTTCACCGGTATTATGTCTTCCCATATATTTAAACTTTACCTGCTCTTGAAAATGATCCTCACCTCTTCGGCCCTTGAGTGGCTCATCAGCATCTGGTAAATTTTCAGAAACTTGAGGCTGAATATTAAATTCTGTAAACTTCTCGTCTGGATTATTATCATCATAATAAGAAATATTACGCTCATATCCATGTTCTAAGCTAACTTGATTAGAATTATTTATAAGTTTATGTTCATAAATATAATTGCTACTACCTCGTTGGTCATTGTGATTAGTTAGTAATAACTTAGCAGGTATATTATCAGTGTTTTCTTCTGTATTTCCACCCTCGGCAATACTTACTGGCATTGATGCTAAACTTTCCTGTAAATCTTCTAGACTACTATTCTCAGAATTAAAAACCTTATTGACATCAACAAAGTTTAAATAATAAAATTGATCTATATGATATCTTTGAAATGATGTTTCACTTACATAAGAGTTATCTACAATATCTTCAATAAATTGAAATGTTGGAGTATAAGCCTGAACCCTAGGCATAGAATCATCAGTTTCTTCTATGTTTGTGGCTAATCCTATTTTAAGATCTCTTGCAATAAGTTCTAAATGATCTAAAGAACTTCCAGACTCAAAGCTTCTACAAGCTTCAGAAAAATATTTAGGAATTTTAGCAATACCACTGATTTTTATCATTGGCTCACCATCTTCTGTAGTTGCATTTGTTGAAATAGAAGTTATTTCAAAATCCATGTGTAGAGTTTTAAACGTATCTACATTTTTTGAATTAATAAATATTGTAACACAGTCACCATCCCTTGGCATAAAATCTAAGGCAAATGCCTTTGTTCTATCTACAAGATTAAGATTAACTCTAGGTAAAACTTCTGATAAATCTATTGTACATTTTTCAATAGAGTCCATTTGAAATGGAAACTTATTAACTTCTATAACCGGAGTTACAGAACCAATAGTTTTACTCTGTCGCTCACCACCATCTTCTTCATCAAATGCATGATAATCTAGTGGGGTTGGATCTATTTCAGGTTCTACAACCGCTAATATGTGTTGATTTATATCCATGTGTTTATTTATTTAGAACAAGGAGAATCTGAATCATCACCCCCGTTAGCATTACCGCCGCCTTGTGGGCCACTTCCATCACTATTATTATCTCCAGTAGAATCTGCGTTTCCACCATTGCCTCCGTTTCCACCAGCTCCACCAGCTCCACCAGCTCCACCTCTACTGTTAATACCATCATTCATAAAAGTTGCATTTCCAGTAGTAGTGTCACTAACATTACCAGTTGCCCAATTAACTCCAGCTGCATAACCTTCGTCATATTTGTTTTCAAGGGGGTTATTATTAGAATTATTAGATCCAGATCCCTTTCCATCATTTAGGGCCGCGTCGTCTAATAAATCGATTAGTTCTGTATCAGAGCCTTTAAATTTTTCTAATGTAGTAGAAGATGTTACTGCCGCAGTTTGAGCCTGCTTACCTAATCTAATACCCTCACCATCAAATTCATAAGTTTTCTGACCAGAAGGAACTACGTTAGGTGGCAATAACTCGTCTTTACCATATTTCTTTTTAAGACGATCTATTTTAGCCTGATCTTTAGGCGGCAATCTTTTAGTATCTATAAATTGATCCTTTACTTTATTGCTAGCCTCTGATAAATTAGGTCTTTCTAATTTATAATATGCAATTTCTTTTTTCGGTATTCTAAGAAGTTCACCTTCAATAATACTAAATGGATCTGAAATTCTATTATACTTCAATATAATATCTACCATACGGTGATCTCCATAGTACTTATCAGCAATTAAATCTGGCCTACCAGTCTCATCTCTATCTACATAATGTAATGTATCTAAAGACTCATCACCGAGAACTCTAAATATCATAGTCGGTTGGACCATTAGAATTTTAGAGCCTTCTACAATTTTATTTACAATAGTTTTTAAATTCATAATCTTATCCTGAAGACATATCTGATATTCTATTAATCATACCAGGGCTCATTTTTTTATCTTTATTACCGTATTGTGATACATCAATAACATCATCAAGGCTTCTAGCACCTTCAACATCTGGTGTTAAGTAGAATCTACCTTTACCAGAATTAAACATACTTTCAATTTCACCCTTATCTCTAGGTCTAGCAGGTTTTAATTGCACTGTTAATTTCATTTTAGTAGGAAAACCTTCAAATCCAAGAGGCCCTTCAAACGATATTTCAGAACTCTCTAGTGCAAGGTTACCACATACCATAATAGGTGACATCGGGTTTCCTATAGTTAAATGCCATTGTCCTGTTGGATCTCCAGTTAAGAATGCCGCGGCTGTTTGGGCTCCAGTTGCTCCTGGGCCACCTAATAATTTCATAAGACCACCGCCAATGATATTATCTAATATCTTTGAGTCTCCAAGTGCATTTAAAGCTTCACCGAATTTACCTTCAGCAGCAGCTGCACCACTTTTAAAGATTGCACCACCGACATCATCCACACCTGCAGAAAACTTTTTACTTAATCCAGTAACAATTGATCCTGCAAATCCAGCATAATCCCCACTTTTAAGTAAATCATAATCACCAAATGGTTTTCCAGTAGAACTAGATCCAGTACCTCCTACCCATCTTGCTCCACCACCCCAAAACGGCGCGTTGTTATATGTCATTGCAAGTAGATTAGACATCACATCCATAAATGCAACTCTAGGACTTGTATTAGGAAGTCCCTTTAAATCATAATAAAAATTTAAAGAGAATGATTGTTCAAAATTTAAACCTTGCTCACGAACCAATACATTTTTAATAACATTTAAAGGTCCATATACGTGGTTCGGGTATGTTGCAGACATTGCATCATATCCATCACCTCTAGATTTTTTTCTAGCAGCAGCATCAGCTGAATATCCATTAACACCACTTTCAATTGCTGATAAAAGACTACTGCCATCAATGGCAGCACCAACCGAACCTCTCTTATTTTGAGCAGATCCACCACTAAGCTCTTGCATCTTAGATTCTTCATCTTTCCATTTATACTTATATGCAAACTTAAGTACTTCTTTTAAATCATTACCTAATTCCGGGCTTAACCAAGTTATTGCTCTAGCCAAATCTGGCTGAGTTATATCTATTGCTTCTGAAGATCCTGTCTTAAAATCTTTAGTATTAATAATATCATCTGGCACTGGATATGCAAATCTTCTTAATGTTATTAAATAATCATTAGGAATTTGACCAAAATGCTGAGTTGATAAAAAATCATAATGGTTATAGTTAACACCAAGTGAATCTAAGTTACCAGCATAAGTAATTATTCTATTCGCAGTAGGATTAATAAGATCATCACTTGTTACTGTTTTATTATAATCATTAAATGTAACATCTTTAGGATCTGATACACCAGGCTGATTTAAATACTTATATAAAGACCATCCATTAAATTTACTTCTAACTGCATCACCTGCAGAAATATCACCTTTATCTTTATCTGGAAATATTTGAGTTTGCTGTACGGTTTTACCATAAATACTGTCAGAAGCTGCGGGTTTTTCTGGTGGTTTTGCCGCTGGTACTTCTGGCATTTGAGTTGGTGTGTATGGTGGAACAAACCCTCTAATTTGAACTGCCGAAACAGCAACCATAGCAAACATACTAGCCGTTAAGCTGTCGGCGATACCTTCGTTTATTACACGAGCTATTTCAGGATCATTCATTTCTGGAGCAGCTTTAAAAACTGGAGTTGGAGATGCAAACCCTATTACGTCAGCAACATCATTTTCGACATTACATACTACCTCTGCTCCGGATTCGTCTAGTAGAATAGCATCAGTATTACTAAATCCACCTTCTCCATCAAGATATTCTACAAACGTATACGCCATTTATTATAGTAATTGTTTTTTATATATATCTCAGTATTATAATAGGATATTATATTAAACCCATTCAGCACTATCTAATTCATCAGCACCGGGTCTATTTAATAAATCTTCTGCCCAATTTTTATCATTTGGCAATCTACTACCTAAGAATTTCTCTATAGATTTTATATATTCGCCTTTTGTATGGAAATAAAATTGACCTTTACTATAAGTAGATCTATTAGTAAGTTCATAAAGTTCTTTTAACTTTATTTGTATGTGGAAAGTATTTATATTATTAAAGAGTTCTATTTGCTCTACTCGAGTCTTAGTACAAAATACAGAATCTACTAAAAGAAGATAACTTTTCCAGTTTTTACCATTAAAGAGTTCTTCTTCAACCTGTTTTACTGTCGTATATCCCTCTCGCTTAACGTTAATTTTAGTATCTTTATTATTAAAGTCTTTTATAAACCTACCACCAAACATGTAATGTTTTAAGTAGTAAATATTATCATAAAAAGTTTTTACTCTAATTTGATACTGCGGATTTATGTCGTTAAATTTAACGTCGTAAATTGTAGCTCTTACTGGAAATAAAATGTTTGGGTTTTGTGTAGTAGATATAAGAGCATGTATGTTATCACCTTTAGCAAACAGCTGATGTTTAATCATTATCTATAAATCTAACATTATCAAACTTACTTAAGACGCCTTTTTTTGGATAGTCACATCTGTTAACTATAACAAGATCAAGTTCAATGTTGGCATCTGTAATTTCACTAATAAATGATTTAAAGTTACCAACTGTTTCAGAATTTAAATCCTTAAACATGTAAATCATTTTTAATGGACGTTCTTCTGAAAGATTTTTAATAGCTTTATTAATCATCTTTCTAATATAGAGGGAAATAATCAAATTAGAAGGCTCTTTGTTGTATGGATCGCTTTTTACTAAACGATTAAATACATCAAAATATGATACTGACACATCATAAGCGCTTGCTTTAGATAGTCTATCAAATTCAGTTCGTGTCTTACACCAAACGCCTTCTACTTTCAATATCATTATTCTATTAGTGAGTTATACTTCTTGATTGTTTTTTCAAGAATCTTAACTTTATTTTTTAATTCAGATTGCGTTGGCATATATTGGTTCCCCCATTCTAATTTAAATATAAGCTTATCAGAATCTAGATCAGTGCCAGTATCTAGACCTAAATCTAGAATTAAATCATTTATAAATCTAGCTTGATTCTTTCTTTTATTAGAACCTTCAAATTCATAAACTCTTCTGGTAACATGCTCCTCACCACCTCCGTTTATATTATCGTCAATTAAAAATTTAACAAGGCCATTATCTGCTGGCTCAATTGTAATCGTAATCATATATTACTTAGTTCTTGTAGCTCTCATTTCAGCTACTTGTTTACGTAATGCTTTAGCTTTTTTCTTATCTGCTCTATAAGATTCTTTATCTTTAATAGTAGTAAGAGCCCATGCCTCTTCTAATAATTCTATTTCTTCTTTAACATAGCCTTGTCCGAACCAAGCTGATTTAGCAGCCTGTAATCTTTCTTCATAAAAAGTAGCCATTGCAGCTTCATGTTTATCCACATGCATTTGGTGAATCTTTCTACCATTCTCTAGGTTTTGCTGACGAATCTGTTTTTTAACAGGATGGAAATAAGATAATTTGCTAATTGCTCCTAAAACCCCAGACTCTTTCATCTGCATTCTACGCATTCTTCTATTTGGTGGGATCTGTTGTGTTTGTTCTGCCATTTTCGTAATAATTAGTTATAAAATTTGTAATTTGTTCTTTTAATTGTGCTTGTAGATTATTTATCTGATTTTCTACAAGCAGCCCAATTTGAATATTAAGTTCTTCTCGATCTAAATCCATTTGATCTTGTAACATTTCATACACTGATTTAGATGGAATGTTTATTTCTACAGGCATATTAGCCTTATTCTTCTTGCTAATTTTTTTTAGCATTTCCGTCATAACATTTAATTCAGCAACTTTAACTTCAGCAACTTTAACTGGAGTAGGTTGTACGACATCTGTTTTTGATTTATTTGAAGTCGAAGTTCCAATGCCACCAAAATCTTTAGATATATTATTAGCCTGCTCAAGTGTACTTGCAGGTAATAACATTTCATCTATTAATGTTTTATTAATTTTTGTACCATCTTTAAATAAAAGCCATTTAGAATCTTTTTTTTCATGATCCACTTCTACAACAGTTCCTACTTTTTCAGTTTTTGACCAAACATAAAATTGTTGAGAGGGTTTTGTTATTGTTGAATTTGCCATATTTTTTTTATTTAGTAGACGGCTTATTAGCCTTAATATCTTCATTATACTTCATGTTTATAAATTGTTTAATAAAGTTTGAAGATTCCTCAGGCCCAATGATAGCATCGGCTTTATTATATCTACGAATCCAATGTTTAGAAAACTCTTCGTTTCCCATGCTTAATAGTGACTCCTTTAAAGAATCAACATCCGGTAAAAATAGTTTATTAAATCCCATAATTTTATTTTTTATATGTGTCAAAGAAAAAAGTTTGAAATAATCTTCCATCTTTTAAATTGTTCCCAAAATAGTTTAATGATGAGTGAAATAAATCACCATTGTAAATTACTAGTCTATTATAAACATTACCAATAACATCTATAATTTCCCATTTAGCAGGATCTCCAGCATCATCATAAATTTTATCTGTTAACTCACGGTTAATTGTACCGTCGAGCAACCTTGGTATCTTATACAAGCCAGTTTCAATATGTTTAAATATTCCAGTACCAGCGTTTAGTGGTGCTTCAGGTGTTAAGTATAAAACTCCAGCCCAATGATTATGCTCATCAGCATGAATCCAGCTTAAATCATCTTTAGTAGTATATTGAAACGAACCATTATACTCTTTGTTATTTTTCCAGTCTATGTTCCCATGAATTGAAGCCAAATGGTCTTCAATAAATTGCTTAGTACTTTCATTTAATATAGGCTCTGTTCTTGCCCCTGGAAAGTTTCCAGTAATATTAAACTCTTGTGTAAGTATATAATCCCTAACTTCATCTGGGTTAGTATAGAAGTCATCTATTATAATTGATGTATATGCCATTATTTTATAGTTTTAATTCTCTCTTGAAATGAAGGTGGAAAGAATCCCTGTTTATTTATCAAGCTTCTAAAGCAAGCATCCAGGACATAAGTTACTGCCCAATCATCTTTACTTCTTACAGATCTTCCAACTCCTTGCATTATAGAAATACCAGTCTTCCAATCATACCACTCTTTTGAATGTTGCATTTTCGCTTTAATTAAAGGATCGCTTACATTAGGATAAGGAACTTTAAAAAAGATTTGAAAGCGACTGATATCATCTTTTAAATCTAAGCCTTCAAGAAGAGATGGTCCCATAAGAACTGCATCATCTTTCTTTTTAAACAATTCAATAATACCCTTCTTATCTTTTGAATTCTCATAGTCCATTAATCTAAATGTATGTTTAGAATTCTGTTTAATATAGTTTGCAAACATATAAGATCCAGTGTGAATAACTCCACGTTGACCAGAATGTTTAGATATAATTTGATCTAATATTTTAACTACCTTTGGTAGACTAGCCTCTCTTTCTCTAAATGAAAGTTTATGTCTATTTACAAATACAACCGGGGACTTATCATAATTAAATGCATTTGGAACTCTAATAAATTTAGCATTCTTAATCCCCATTATTTTTACAAATGCCCTTGGGTCTCCAATTGTTGCACTCATAAAAACTTTAAAGCCGGCTTTTTCATGTAAGTATTTTTGAATCATCTTACTCTCTTCAACACACATAAACTTAGCTTCATCTTCCATCTGGTTGATTACCATAGCCTCTGTGCCAACCTCTTTAATCAGGCCAACATAATCATCAAACTTACAATATACATCTTTAAGGCGGTCAAATACTGTCAATGCACTTGACCAATCTCTTGGTACTTCTCTATTCTTAAATCTTTTTGCTGCCTGGGCCTTTGTAATCTGAGCAGCCTTTCTATAAACCTTAGCAATCTTTCTAAAATCTTGCATAACTTCAAATAGAGCAGGTTTACTTTTTTCGGTTAGCAACCTATTTACAATTGATTTAATGCTTCCTAGGGTTTGTATCGGAGTTCCAATATCTTGCTTCTGTATAAATCTATTAGCAAGTCCAAACTTATCTACAATACCAATATCTACTCTAGGGCTAAAATGCCCCTGTACAATTTCATCAACTTTATGTGCCTCATCAAAGAAGACAAAGTCTCTAGATTTAAAAGGAACCTCTCTGCTATCTTGTAACATTCTATCCTCTACGTAGTTTCTTTGAATTAACCAAAATGCATAATTCAATAAAGCCACCGGTTGCTCTATAGAGCGCCTTCTATTTTGAAGGTATTCACATGAACTATAGCAAGAAAGCTTCTCAGCTTGTTCATAACCCATACCCTTGAGCTTACAATCACCAAGACTAAAAGGAAGACCGTTAACCGAACATTCATAATTATCAACACCACGAACTGAAGGCCATCTTAGGCCTAGTCGATAGAAATCGCTTTCATATTGATCTTGTAGTGAAAGGTCACTTGTAATAAGGTAGCCTCGGTTTCCAAGTTCTTTAAGTACATGTGCTGACCACATTGCAATTAAGGACTTACCAGCCCCAGTCGGAGCATCTACAACAAGAGTAGCATTTGGGTCATCAAGGTAACTATTACATATCGCTTCAATAATTTCTCGTTGGCCATCTCTAAAAGCAAAGTCCGTACCAAATACATTCTTAGCAAGAGAGTTGTCTATTATTTCTACTATAGTCCGTTCCAGCATATAACTTCATTTACTTCTATTCCTGCTTTTTCTAATAGTGTAACGCCACTCATATCTCTATAATCTTCAGAGAAATAAACTCGTTTAATGCCTGCCTGTATAATTAATTTTGCACAATCAAAACAAGGAGCTGTTGTAGTATATAGATCTGCTCCGTTTGATGTCATTGTGGATTTTGCTAATTTAGTAATAGCGTTTGATTCTGCATGTAGAACCTCTTTTTTAGTAACTTGTTTAGAGCAACATCCGCTTTCACACTCATATCCCTTTTCAATTAGGATTTCCATGTGATCTGGATTGTCTACATTTCTAGTTTGAGTTTCTTCACATTGATTATTAAATCCATGTGGAGTTCCATTGTAACCAAACGAAACTATTTGCTCATCTTTAACAATTATACAACCAACACGTCTTCGCTCTGCATAACTCAGCTTGGCCGTTTGGTAGGCCATTTGCATATAAACTTTATCTACTGATATTCTTGGCATAAGTGTATTATAATAAAAAAGGTTCATGTGTTATACATGAACCTTTTAAAAAGTTTAATTCAATGATACTTAAACTATCTTAGTTTATTTAGCAGACCAAGCCTCTTTCATTTCGTCAATTTTATTACAAAAAGCCTCTTTCATTTCATTACAAGCAGCTTCATAAGTCTCTGTAGTCATATCTGCTTCTTTAACTTCTGAACAAGCAGCCTCATACATTTCTGTAATCATACCTGCATTTAATGAAGACATTTCTTTAACATAAGATTCAACTGTATGTTCTGTATAATCATCACCTTCATAAGTACATGCTTCTGAACAAGCAGCCTCATATACTTCTTTTAATAATTCAGATGCTGGTTTAGGATCTTTAACTTCAATGTCATCATCGTCATCATCGTCATCGTCATCGTCATCATCGTCATCATCGTCGTCATCTTCCGAATCATCATCGTCATCATCATCGTCGTCATCTTCTTCCGAGTCATCCTCATCTTCAATTTCCTCATCTTCAATTTCATCTTCTTGTCCTGTGGTTTCACAAACACAAGGTTCCTCATCACAAGTATCACAAGATTCTTCAAGTGCGTCTGTGTTTTCAAGTTCTT
>Ga0228631_1000054_pt1 | contig 70895 bp, 77 predicted proteins | sample 39DmetaG_FD_183049 | JGI IMG/M metagenome (GOLD analysis project Ga0228631, IMG submission 183049) | Seawater microbial communities from Monterey Bay, California, United States - 39D | ecosystem: Environmental > Aquatic > Marine > Coastal | place: USA: California | collected 2016-09-28
GTTTCGCGGACAACATTAATTGTGTAACTATCTGGTGAATCAGAAATTATATCCTCATCATTATCTATAGTGTACTTATCCGAAGCGTCCACGATGGAAGTGTTCAAGGAGGAATAATTGAGATTCGCTCGATACTCAGCAGAATTTTGACTATTTTTTTTTCCAAGTCTTATATTTTGAGTTGAAGATAAAACTGGTCTTGCATAATTATGTTTGTGCTTTGCGTCGAAACTATGATCGTGTGAATCATGTACATGAGTGTGCCCATTATCGTCTATATTGTGAGTGTGATCAGTGAGTGCATGAGTGTGCCCATTATCGCTTATAGTGTGTGTATGATCTTTGGTTTGATGTTCGTGCCCATTATCGCTTATAGTGTGTGAATGAGCTTTGGTTTGATGAACGTGTTCATCATTTCCTGATAGGCGATGTGTGTGGTCTGTAACATTATGTTGGTGAACTGGAATATGATTTAAGCAAATGTCAAAACTAGCTGAATTGCTTCCTCCGGAACTTATTTTAGTCTCACCACTTTTAGCACCTTTGATAAATCTATTACTAAAGTCGGGTAAAGTAATTATGCCACTAGAAGAATCTATTACGTTTGAAAGATCTGAATAATCAGCGGAACTCAAATCGGTACCATCACATAAGTGCCATTCTCCAAATAAATTTGTTGTAAAATTGATTGTCGGCCACATAATAATGGTTCCGATTGGACAAAAACCACCACCATTTCCAACTCCGTTAGTTATCGTTAAAGAATCGCTAACAGCAACATTTCCCGAAACATCTAAAGTGCTACTTGGATTTAATTTGTTTATTCCAACGCAAGAATTAGCTGAATCTACGATCATTGTACCACCACTAATCTTCAAAATATTGTCAACATCTAAATCTCCAGTAATATTTACCGATCCGGAAATGTCTAATTCGGATTGAGGATTCTTATTACCTATTCCAATTTTTCCATCTTTGTAACATAATAAATTATCCAAACCTTGTACACCAACGTATTTCACAAATGTAAAATACAAATCTCCATTAGTTAAATTTATGTTCGGTGGGTCTTCTTCAAATGTTATAACTCCTGTTTCATTATCAAAAATCCAGTTTCCTTCACTATGTTCTACGGTAGAAAATTTATTTTCATCAGGAGAAAAATACTCTAGTGTATAATTATATGGTTTGAACACTTCAATACCAGAAGCAACATTTAGTTGACTATTGTAACTAAATTCATAAGCATCACTTAATATTGATGGATTACATTTCGTATAAACAATTGCTGATGGATCCAAGTTTTCATCTCCTTCCATTTTGTCTAATTTTAAACGTACAAAGAATGCTACAACTCCACTACTATCGCTAACACTTTCGTCTAGATACATACCGGGTAATCTTTCTCCATTAACTGTATATATGTTGCTACTATAAAGATGTAAAGTTGTAAAACTACTATCGCTTGCTGGAAAATCACTACTACTTAAATCAAAACCTAAAGTAGCCATAGTGGTATAATTCAAAGATGTTTCTGACCACACTGGTGTCTGGGGCGCCTTTTCAATGTTAATATCTTTTGCCTCAACTATATTTCGCTGTCTTATATTTGTTTCACTGTACCATGGTGTATTTTTAAAAGTTGAAACAACACCTAGTGCCCGTTTGAATAAAGTTGTAATTTTTTCAGAGTCTGACATATTATTTTTATTATATAATTATCTATAATAAAAATAAATTTATATTACTCAAAAACTAAATGGTTACTAGTTATAGTTTTGTTGCAAAATAGAAATAGTGGTTTTCAAATGCATTGCTATTTATATGTATTATTATTGGGTCATGTCCATTTATTTGTGCTGTATCGAAATAGTCGCTAATAGAATTATTTGAAATATCAGTTTGAAGTTCTGAACTTGGAAGAGCACCAGAACCCAATCCACTGGATAATCCATTCAGTGTAGAATCTTCATTTACTTTATTGGTCAAATACCAAGGATTCATTTCATCAAATCCTGGCAGATCTTTGTTTATTCTTGCCATGAAAGGTTCACCGGTAGATTTGTTAGTTGCTACAATATATACGATTATATTATCATCATCATAACTTGGATTTGACAAACTACTGTAAAAGTCGCTTTCGACGTAAGATAAATCTTCACCGCCATCGTCACTATAATCTGCGAATACTTTATCCATAATATACGATAAATTAATACCAGCGAGACCATAAGTTGTCATATTGGAAGGCAAATATTCTTCACTTACTGATGTTTCATCCACTTTGTAAATATCAAATTGATACCCATCATCACTCTGATTTCCAGATAAATCGTAACGGTTGGATTCAGGTTTTACACTGATGCTTGTACCAACAGCGATTAAATTATCATGAACACTTAACATACTTGTATCTAGACTGACATGATCATTAATTTCATAAATATATGGAATTTTGATAAGAATTTGTTGACTTGATATACCACCGTTTACATCAGTAGTTATAATTGTAAAACTTTCTTCTCCAGTAAAAAATGAATCAGCAGTATAAATCCAGTTTATTGATATATCACTGGCTTGTGATGAATGAGCATCGGGTGGCGTTGATGTATATGATAACCCTCCATGTGTAATATCATTTGAAATGTCATATGTTATATTGCCGTTAGGGTCACGTATATAGACAACTCCTGAAGTATCTTCTCCTACATTTGTATTTACGCTGAGATCTCCGGTGAATTCAGCTGGATCATCCACCAAAATATTGATGCTAATGTCGCTTGTAAATCCAGTGTATCCATTATTACTATCAATTATAATTCCACCAATCTTACTATATGTTCTAATAGTAAAGGTATCATTTCCTGAAAAATCTGCATTTGGATTGTATGTCCAATTTAAAGTATTATCTGTTTGGGTAATAGTTAATGATCCATATGATACATCATTATGAATACCGAAAGATACGTCTTTACCATTATCATTGACGTCGCTGTCTACAGCCGTTATTGTTCCTGAAACGTCATGATTTGTTCTTGTAGTAAAGTCTGTATCACCTGTAAAAATTGCCTCACTATCAGACACAAAACTAATATCCACAAATGGAAGTTTATAAACGCTGGACTCATTTGATTCGTTTACTCCCCACACATTTACTGTGTATGTCCGTGTATCTTCGGAAAATTTTGTTAGTGTGAGTGTTCTGTAGGTCAAATTATAGCTCAAATCACCGCCACTGCTCTCAATATGACCAGAGACTGTTTTGCTATCTTCTGCGTAATTATGGCTAGAATCAATTTCTATGTTTTCTGAAAAACTTATGTCACTAGTTGATGATGATATATCGAAATAAATATGGCTCATGTAAGGTATTACGCGATCTCGCTTGTTTGGCAATGGAAAGTTGAAAAGGCGATTAGACTCGGACGGTTGAATATCATCAAAATTCCATGAAATGTCAATTGTAAAAAGCGTGTTGCTTATGCCTCCCTTAGTAAACGCCTGTGGAGCGCCGGTGACGACTTCATGAAAAGTCTGTCCAGCAAGGTTGACGGTTTCGCTGCCACCACCTCCACCCCCGCCAATAGAATTCCATGAACCATCTTTCATTAAGTATATTTCGCTGTTGCTTGAATCGACGACGATTTGGTTTTTGTAAAAACCGGATGTCGCGGTTGAATCAAAATCGTCGTCAACGGATATTAATTTGTCTAAACCGCGGGGTCCGACGTATTTGACGAATGTGAAATATAAATCACCATTGGTCACATCTTTGGCGTCTGCCCCGAAGGAAGAGTCATTTGGATCATCTGAGAAAGTTATTATTCCACTTTTAAAATCAAAAAACCAATTGCCATGGTCGGGGCTGAGGAGGTCGCAATTATAACCGCCGTCTGTAGACAATTCAAGGTAATATGCATATGGTTTAAAAAGGGAGATAAAATTGCCACTGGAATCTAGTACATTTCGCTGTTGATTATAATTAAACTGGTATGCATTATCTAAAATAGAATTCTGAGAAGAATCAATATGATATTTGGTATATGCGATAGCAGAGGCGGAGGGGGCGTCCATTCTGTCTAGTTTCAATTTAACAAATAACATTACCGTTCCTGTATAATCAATATATGCGCCTGGATCTATAGATATTGTCTTTGAATAAGATAAATAAGTTGCATCAGCAAATGTATGTATCTCATCATAGGGTGAAGCAGCAAAATTCTGTGTAGGATCCAATTTTATTCCATAAGAGTCCAAATCTGACTCATTCAAGGAGGCGTCGCCCCATATTGGAGTAGTAGGAACCGTTTTAGAATTTATATCGCTTGCTTCTAAGATTGTTCTAGAAACTCCCTTAGCTTCATTAAACCATTTTGTCTGTTCATATGTAGCGGGTACTTGAAACGATTTTTTAATTAAAATTTGAATCATTTCATCATCGTCAAACGTGCTGTTGTTGCTCATTAATATTTAGTAATTACAAATATTAAATTATATTCGTAATTACCTTATAGCAAAATAAAAATAATGGTCTGAGAGAGCATCGCTGTCTATGTAAATGGCTATAGGAGAATGGCTGTTTATATCATTACTAAAATTACTATATGAACTATGCGCATTTTTAACATTATCACGTATACTCTTTTGTAATGAATTTCCGGGCAAAGCACCTGACGATCCAGAACCAGTTATCCCGCTCAACGTAGAATTGTTTACGATACTATTCTCATCATACCATTTCTGCTGGCTATTAAAATTTTTGCCATACTTAATTTCTCCTAAATAATGTGTTCCTCCTGCGGTTCCAACTATGTATACTAGAATATCGTCATCATAATCATTAACCGATAAACTATTATAAAACTCGTTTTCAATGGTAGCACCAAATAATGTTTTCATAATGTATGATAAATTTATACCTGCCTCACCCGAATTACTATTGGCAGCATCTACATACTCAACACTATAGGTACTTTCATCAACTTTATATACAAGCCATCTATATCCATCTGTATTATCTTGTGTACCAGATGTGGTATATCTTTTATCTTTATTTGTATAAGTATTATTGTTATAAGATGAAATTAACCCATTCCATTCAAACGAGTCACATATGTCTGGATAAGGATAATATTGATCATTATTTTTTCTTGAATCTAATTGAAATAATCCGTCAATATATAGTATAGAATGGTCTTTTATTTCAGTTGAACTTGCATCTTGGTACAATTGTAAAGAATCGTGGACACTTTTCATATTTAAACCTAAATCTAAGATATCGCTTAATTCGTAAATATTGTTATCAAAAATTGTACTATAATTACTGATACTTGTGACGTCGCGATAATGCGCAACACCGAACGTTTCATTCTTATTATTCGTTGTATATAGATTATAAACATCTGTATTCACAACTAATGAGCCGACTTTATTATTACTTTGACTAGAATCAATCTCACCATAATCTAGAGTTCCAGAAAAAGAGCCGTTGTAACTTCCGTCTGTATTTAATTCAGAGTATGGTAAATCATCAAGATAATTTTGGGTGCCACTTAAATAAACATCATCATCGTTATTTGCTTTAATACTATTCACCTTTGCAACCAAGCCATCACTTTGAAAGTATCTCCAGTATGAATTTATATTTATATGGTTTCGTGTAAAGAAAATAACTACGGTAGATACTTGAGGTATCCCCATTACCCAAGTAATAGCTGTAACTGTAATATTATAAGAATCGGTTGTATAATTTGGATTAGCATAGTTTGAGAAACTATCTACATAAAAATCACCACTTGTTCTTGTTGAATCAGTCGTATTATAATCATCGCTTCTTACAAGATTATATTGTATTTTATATCCTTCGCTACAAGTATTTGGATCAAATGGTCCAATAATATTATTAGTATTTAAATTTGTTATTTTAAGACTATCATTAGCTGTTCTATACACAGCTTGTAAGCGAAATCCTTGCGCACGTGTATTTGATTCTTGATCTTGAGTAGACAAATTACTAAATGGAGTAATATCATTATCATATAAAAAATTAGTAAAAGTAGGACTAATCTTCCACCCATGATAATTAACTTGCTGTAATGATATATCCAAAGCGCCGTCAAAGTATAAAAGGCAATTAATAAAAATTATATTTTCAGAATTGTCAATAAATTTACCATAACCAGTTGTGTCAGCCTTGGTTTTACTTGGATGCGTAATTTCAACTATAGAATCGTCTGAGTTTCTATAAGGTCTTATTTGCGCGTTTGTATTTAAACTATTTAAAAGATATAATGATATGCTCCTACTAGTATCACCCGGGAGTTTAATGTTTTGAGTAACGTAATCTCCACCATATGGTTCTGTAGTATATGGCGTGTCATCAAAAGGATCATTTGTACTCACAACATCTGAAGTAGGAATATCAATAAAATCCGTCATCTGAAAAACTGTCGAATAACTTGTATATCCGTTGTCGCCATCTGTAGCATTGAGGGCGTTTATACATTTTGCTTGAATTTTATATTGACTGCCTAAATTAAAACTGGTGTCTGTAAATGATACATTGACAGAAATATCTTGGTCAGTTCCACCCGCATGACTTTGGCTTGTGACTGCCTGCGATAGTTCAAAACTATTTCCATGGTCATACGTAGTGCTTCGTAATGTTTCTGTTTCTGTACAAGAAATATCTACATCTTTTATTTCAATTCCTCCAGATGCGTCATAGACAGTATTATCATTATCCTTATCAATATCAGGAACGTTTAATGATATATCAAGCGTGGCTGTATCAGTTCCACTTGGCGTTATAGAATGAATAGTTGGCGTTTCTGGTATACCAGAAGAGAGAAATTCTAAGTCACTGTATGTTAATTTATTGACGTCTGTTCCATTACTTTGATTTTTTCCCCATATTCTTACCGTATACTTGTAAAGTAAAGCAGTTGTATTAGCATTTGATAACGTCAATGTTTTATAAGTAAGAGTGGAATTTAAGGAGGCATCACCAATTGACCAAGTTTGCTGAGTTGTAGTTGGTGCATCAACGTTATAGTTATCACTTGCATCAACTGCGATTACAAATTTACTTGAATCAAACTCAGTAGTATTTTCTTGTCCAGATTCATTGCTAGATATATCAAAATATATGTGTGTGATGCATGGAAGGACTCTTTGATTTAGATCTTCGGTAATATTCAAAATTTGTTGTTGTCCATTTTCGTCTGTTGGTATCAAGTCATCAAAATTCCAAGCTATATCAATTGTGTTAAATGTATTTGCAAACGAAGCATCATCAATTTGCGACACGTCAAACGCTCTCGGTTGTTCAGTAATAATCTCATAAAATGTTTGTCCGGCGGTGTTGATTTCTTCGTCGCCCGCACTCCCGACGGTTTCCCAACTGTATCCATCGCCACTGATCGTAAGAACTTTGTTGTATTCTCCACTCGGGTCTGGTATGTGGTATCCATATAAACTAAACGAGCCATCAACTGTGAGCGTTCCGTCAAGATTTATGCTTCCACTAATATCTACATTTCCGGAAATTTCAACATTATTTGAAAATTTTGCTGCTTTACTCATAATTAAAGAATAAATATATTATTTTATTTTTATTATAAATGTAATAAGGTACAAAATTAACATGTTGGGAAGTATATCTATTCGTTGATAGATATGTCTAATGTTGTTAACAACGACTTGTAAAATCCACTTTTATTATTATCCAGGTTAGTAGATGATGCATCTATTGTCGCATTTTCGTAAAACCCAGATGGACCGTCGGTGTCTTCGCTGCTTCCCCCTACAGCATCACTTTTAATCCATTCTAATCCGGTGGCGCTACTATTCACTGCTAGAATTTGTCCACACAAATCTGTTGGAAGGGAGGGGATATTCAAGCCGTGTATGTTTAATGTTGCCGAGTCACCGAGTTTCAATGTTTCTGAGAGAGATAAATTTCCTGAAACATCCAAATTGCCTGAAATATCGATGTTATTTTTGAACACTGCCGATTTGGAAGTCATCTTTGTCTTTTATTTGTTTAATAAATTAGAAAAATACAAAAATATTCACTTTTTAATTTTTGTATTTTATGATTATCTATTTTCTTTCATTTAAAATAAAATTGAAAGAAGTTTGGAGAACTTTGAGTCAGACACCTACCAATTGTGTGGCTTGAAATTAAAATATGGACAACCAGAATGATGAAGAACGAGACGACACTCCCGTAAAAACATACCGATTTAAGATTTCCAATGATGACTTATATCAAGAAATGGTGCTATTTGCAGGCATGAATCGGTTTTTGAACAAGAATGACTTAAAAGAAGCCTATGAAAACTGGATTGAAGACCCTAAAATAAATTTGATGGTGCGTGACGAAGAGGAAATGTTAAAGCTAAACCAATATGATCTAGGAAAAAATAACATTACGCAAAAAATATTCAAAAGCATTAAATATTACCACATTAAAAAAATGACATCTAATGCGCCATCTGATGTGCTAAAAGACAATAAACAAAAAGGGAAACGAAAAAAGGAAATTGTATTTTCAAAAGAATTGTTAGAAGGCGTCAAGCAAGTTTTACAAAAAAGTAAAGACTTGAAGCCCTCAGAGTATTACAAAAAATTTGTTGAAGAAAATGCTGAGATGATTGAGCGAGAGAAGGGGTGCCTCGAGTTTGAAGATGACATTGAAGGAGACAATACTTTATTTGTTGTAAAGCTGAAAAAAATGATGAAAAATCAATATTATATGATGTTTCAAAAAGGCAAATAATATGTGATATTAATATAATACAAACAGTCATATAATGGATCAAGAAAACCCTTCCAAAAATGGGAATACTTTTTTTTCAAGTGGCGCATATGGCTGTGTACATTATCCAAGAATGAAGTGCGATGGGTCACAAAAGTCTATTCGTAATGGTAAGCGTAAAGACGGGTTGCTAAGTAAGTTGGTGCTTTATGATTCAAAATCAAAAAATGAATTTTTGATTGGACAAAAATTAAAGGCGGTGGAAATGTTGAAAAACAACCCGATTGTTCTTGTAGAACGAAAGTGCGAAATCAAACCAAAAGGTGCCGACAAAATTGTTCGTGGTTACAAACCGTGTGACAAAGTTCTCAGTCGTAAAAAAGACAAAAAATACAAATACATGCTAATGTTTTCAAAGTTTTACAAATCAATTACCGCGCATGATTATATATACAATGGTGACCGATTTTCGGTTCATCGTCTCTTGAAACATTTTTATTTTTGTGTATATGTGTCAAATATATTGAAAAATTTCAATATTGTTCATAATGATATGCACATGAATAACGTTATTTACGATAAAAAAAGACATTTTCATTTAATTGATTTTGGACTGTCTCTAGACATTGATAAAGTAATGGCAAAAAAAAACCCAGATCTTCTTTATTTGAAGGGAATTCTTGTAAACCACGACCTCAAAAGGATTGCCTCTTCCATTGAGCGTCACATTTTGAACTACTTCATGTATGAAGACCGCTTTTTATACGAAGACGACTTAAAAAGAATTGTGGACAATTATTATTCTCTTTTTGAAGAACGAAAATGGCTTTTAGATATTGATGATTTTGAAAGTTACAAGATTGAAGTGTATGACCATTATAAAAGATTATTTGTTAATCAAACAGATATATATAAACACATTGCAACCATTATCGAGAAAGCATCTTACACGTGGGACATGTATCGGGTATCATTGAACGATTTGAATATATTGAATCTGTTTGAATCCGAAATCTCTTTGACAAAATTTCGTTTGGACGAGTTTAGAACAATCTTACAAAGTTGTTTACATTATGATTATAGCAAGCGACCCAAACAAGAAAAAATACTAAAAACAATATCTTCGTTCTCTTTGATATAACAATTACTAAATAATGATTACTAATTTAAACATTAGATTTTATACTATATAGATAAGTTTATTTGTTAGTATCATGGTGAAAAACTTTGGTGGTAAACACGGCAAGAAAATTGCTCGTAAAAATGCAAATTCAAATAGCGAAATTATCAATAATAAAAAAATGCGATTTGCGAGCGGAGAGGAAGAGCTTTATGGACTTGTGACAAAATGTCTGGGTAATAGTCAGTTTTTGATCATTTGTAGCGACCAAGTAGAGCGGATTTGTGTTTTGCGCAATAAGTTCACGGGAAGAAATAAGCAAAGTAACATGATCAGTATCGGTAGTTGGGTCATCATTGGGGTGCGAACTTGGGAAACATCCAAACCAAACAAGAAAGACAAATGCGATATGCTTGAAGTATATACAAACAACGAAAAACACAAATTGTTGGAAGAGTCCAAAATGAATTTGTCCTTTCTTACCCAGCAAGAAAATATATTGCTAAATATTGATGAACCACGAGAAGAACAAGACGAATATTTAACATTTTCAGAGGGCAAGTATAATTCGGAAGTAGAAACTACAAATATTGCTCGTGATGTAGACCTTGATTGTTCTGAGGAAAATGAAAATCTGAATGAAGATATTATAAATATTGATGAAATTTAACACACAGTGTAAATAATATATTTAATATCTAAATGACGCATATATTATTAGATATTAAATACAAACATAAAGAGTCGGTTTTATATGATAAGAATCGCGGCGAATCAATAATTAATAATTGGTGCGAATATAATAATCACTTATTGGTAATGCCTCCGGTATCACATGTTTTTCCGTGTTATGAACAAAATGATTATAACGGATATACTTCTATTGGGCTCTTGAAAGAATCGCATATTTCAATACATACTTACCCGGAACACAATTCCATTCAAATAGATTTTTTTTCATGTAAAAATTTAGATAAAAGACAAAATGAGGACTATATGGAACGCGTTTTCAAGAAATCAAATGCTGTCAAATATGATTGTCGGTTCATCGCGCGGAGTGTGGTGTAATTGCAGGCTTCGTTCAATCGTCATCGTATTATTCGTCCTCTATATATTCTTCATAGATGATGAATTTGTTATGTTTTCTCGGGTTGTAAAATTCAGTTTTAATTTCATAATTGTACCAATTTCCCTTCTGTATTTCTACTTCCCGGATGTTATTTTCTTCGTTGGAAACGATTGTGAAAAAATACTTTTCTTGAAAATAAGGAATATCAACGTTGTACGAAATGGTATGTTTATCTTCCATAGCTTCAAACAACTCTTTGAAAACCAGACCGTTCTTTACGATAACCCCGGTTTCATTCAGTAAATCAAAACACTTATCAAAAAAATCCGGGGTGTCTATAGATGCGTTGTTGGTGTTGTCTTCGGTGGTATCCACAACAACAAGATCCATTTGATCTTCAAAATTTTCTAAAATCTTATCAATAGTTTCGTTTGCATCGCCATAAATAATTTCCACACGCTGGTCGTCGTCGTATTTTGATTGATCGAAATATTTTTCACACAAGTTGACAATTTTTGGTTCTAATTCTAACATGAATACTTTTTCAATTGAGTAATATTTCATTACTTCGCGAAGTGTCATTAAGTCTCCACCGCCAATAATAACCACATTTTTGAGTGGTTGTTTTAGATACATCACCGGAAAATGAACAATCATTTCGTGATAAATCTTCTCTTTGCGTTCGCATAATTGTATTTCGTTTTCAATAATCAGACATTTTCCATGTTTTCCAAGTTTGGATATTTCAATACCAGACTGGTCTTTGTACAAAACTTTTATACTTGGTTTCATTGATTCATAACTCTGCATTCCTTCTTTAGACAAATACGAGCAATATTTATATAAGAAGAATGTTGATATTGTCAAAAATATAGCAAACAACATCAAATTAAAACATTTACATTGTTGGCGGTTTTTTGTCATTTTCTATTTTACCAGGATTATATAATGTCCATATTTTATAATTCAAATAGTTTGTTATTACACAATGGACATTTTGTAAATGTTTTAACATATTTTTCGCACGTGGATTCATGAATTGCGTGATTACACAAGTTGAACACGGAAACAATATCGTCGTTTTCAAAGTCGCTCAATAAAATTGGGCATGTGTGATTTTTCAAAATTGATGAATAATGAACATATTTGCCGTGGCTTATATTTTTATTTATTTGCCCTATTATTTCTGTTGAGTTTGTAAGCGAATTGTTATCGTTGTGAAAACTATCATTATTCATTTCATCATCATGAAAATCATTCAATATATTTTGAAATTCTCTTTCATTTATATTATTCAAAACATCTTCTATTTCATTTCCTATGTTTTGATGGTTCAATATTTCACTGTGAAAGAAACGAATATTCAACTCTTCATAACTAAATTCAGAAAAATAGCGTCGTGGATTGGCATTGTTTCTCAGTTCACTGGATAGATTATTTACATTTATATTGATAAAAACGTCGAACATTTGAAACTGTAATGTGGATAGAGTTTCAAGTTCGTTTGCGGAATTTTGGTTATATATTGGACTATTGCTAACATCAGTAGTATTTTCGGAAATAGTATTTGAATAGTTTTGTATTTGAGGTTGAGGTTGAATTAATTGATTATATCCGTTGCGAAAACCAAATTCACGGCGAACTGACATCCGCCGGTTTGGTATTCTATTGGTCCGTCTTTCATTGTTGTTTATAATATTTCGCATGAACGTATTCATACTTGACTACTATTATATTAAGATAAAATGTATCGCTTGTCATCGAGCATTTGTTTTAGTATATCCCAACTTTCCATTTTCTTTAAATCTTCTAGTTTTGTTTTCATAAAAAGTTCTAACAAACATACCGAATTGCCCGATAGTTGAATCATATTTTTGCTTTTTTTAATACTTGGGAATGTATTTGTTGTTCGCAAATTCCAGAATACTAAAAATGGTATATTATCATATCCGGCGTCTTTGTATTCTTTCTTGATAACATCAAACAAGTCTGACTCGGGGTGCGATTCGTGAGAATCAAATTGCATGTCACTAAACACAATGAGACACGTCTTGTCTAGGTCAGACTGTGGAACTTGTTTACCTTTTTCGGTTTCCTGTAAACAAGCGTCCAATATTTTTTGGAACATTTTGTGAATGTTCGTGGTTGAACCCCATTCACCATTCATAGTTTTGTAAACTCGCTCTGTGAAATCTTCTTGAGGGTCATATTGAATCCATTTCGGGTCTGAAGAAAATGTAAACGCTCGATTATGTTTGTACAAGTGCGAACAAGCAAGACCTAGTCCAATAGCGCAGTGTAGTGGAATGCTATTGTCAGACATCATCGATGGCGAAACATCAATGCATGGATAACACAACCCATCTTGAACAAACTGACTATTTTCTAGCGTCTTCATGAGTCCATTCCATTGCATGTTCAACAGCGAACAACTCTCAGGGTTATCTTGTGAATTATTGTAATTTTGAATAACATTACGAACTAATACATGTGGCAAGACAGTATTATTGTTTTTCAGGTAATTTCCGTTTTTCTCTTTGCTAGCAATAAAATCCTGGAAATTGTGTTTACAAATATGGCGATGTTCTTCGTCAATGTTTTTGTAATTCAAAAATGATTGCTTGTTTAACAAGAGTGTTTTGGAAGTTACGTGTTCAAAATCAATAAGGTCCCAGGTTTTCCCCGCCAGATGGATTTGTGTAGTATCCAGATATTGGTTAAATCTCGACTGGAGTTTGCGGTAGTGCGCATACATTTTGGTGTTCGTTTCGGAACTACAAAACACTTCGCGGTGATAGTGAACCGCGATCTTTCTGGCGAGTTGTTTGAATTGACCGCTCTCGCGAGGAAGCCATTTTCCGCACAAACTAATAGGACGATACACACTCATCTGTTTTCGGTCGGCAATCATTCTCGGAACATATATTTTTTGAATAATTTCATCCACAATGGCAGGCTTGTTTGTATTTACATATGTGTGGGCGCTGTTTTCACAAAAGTAAGAGAGAAAATATTTGATATCTTTCCAAGAACCATAAGGATGTTCATAACATTGCGTCTCTTCGTTGAATTTATTTTTCACAAATCCGGTAAGAATTTTTATTATTGTGTCTCGCGGAAACATCTCCTTTTCATAGCAATAATAACTCAATATATTCAGCATCATGTACGTGGTTTGGGTCAATCCTTTGCCGTTTTTGATGTCGCGGTTCTGGAGGCATAGTTTGATGATGTACTGGGGAAAGTCGGTGTCGGGGTATTTGTTTGAACGAAAACATTCTAATATCAATAGTTCGAACTTTTCTTCAAGTTCTTCCTTACTTCCACTTAGAACACATTGAAAGTAAAACTGAACAAATAATTCTTTCACGTTTTGCTGATGCGTGATATTTTTTGTCGACGGTGTAGCGCACATTTTTTCATGACAGGTCTCCGTAGTAGAATCATCGTTCACAATCACCCAGCTATGAGCAATAGCACCGTTTTCATTGCGTATTGATGCCATCAGCCGCGGTTTGATGGTTAAAATATCACAAAATCTTTAAGTTCTATTCTTACTTGTTTTATTGTTGCGTTGAGAATCATCTGACACTGCAATTGGTGTGGAGAATTTAACATTCTTTCTTGTTTTGTTGTCTGCGGATTTCCCGGAGTTACGTTTTACATATTTCGTTTTCTTGGTAAAAAATAAAATGATATTGTTGGCATCGTTGAACAATTCAATCCCCGGACTGAACTTGATGTCCTGAATCTTTTTGTATTGCTTCATAAACGAGTAAGACCCACAGTCTTTGCAAAAACTTTTGATTTCGTCTTCCTTTAAATTTATTTCAAATTTATGAATTCCGGTCAAATCGTATTCTTTCGAATGATATTTCTTATTTTCTAAAATTAGTGTTACAAGCTCGCTTTTTGGAAACAAATTGTCTTTCAATGGTATTTCATATTTTTTGTAACTCATGACGTTTTTGCCATCAACATAAAAAATAATGCAGCGGATTACATCTATATTGGCATTTTCCCTGAACGTGTTGCTATTTTCTAATATGTTGTCTAGATTATCTTCGATATCTTCTGCGTTAATATCAATTACTTCACTATCACCATAATCATTATTGTCCATGCTTGTAATATTTATTTAAATGGGTTATAATAATTTGTACTATTTAACTTAATTCAAAACGAGTCTTCGTCGGAGTATACACTGTCGTCATCTTCGTCGCTAGAATAATCGTAATATTCATCATGTTCGTTGCGCAGAATATTTTCAATCATCTTTTCAATTTCTTCAGTTTCATAATCTTCCAACTTCAATTCTTCTCTCTTGTAAGCTATAAAGCGGTTAACGATCTCATTCATTTGAATATTGGCGCGTTTTTGAAATTCTACTTGTTCAATCATCTTCATATATTCTTCGCGACTTTGCGGAGGCGCGACATCAATCACTGGGTTGTCGGAAGCGGTAAACTTTTTGGTCGCGGTGGTAATGGCTATGAGGCTCATCGTGTTCATTATTGTTGATGATGTTGGTTCTTTCCTCTTACTATAGTAGGCGAGGATTTAATTCAATTTTTTTTTAAATGTTGTTTATATATAATGTCGTTAGTTGTCTTGAAGCGTAAAGCTCAAACCAAATATTCTAAAATATCTTCTAAAAAGGCGGACTTTTCTATTAACAATCCACGACGCGTGGGAAGTCATTCAAATAAAGTACAAACACAAACGCCGATGAAGGGTAACGTGCCCCGCGGACACGGTTCTTGTTGCGGTCATTACCCAACTGCGATGAATAAGAGTCAATACAACAACTATGACTTCCACGTGCGCGAATTTAACGGAGACAAAGCAAATCCGGGAATTTCGGTAAAAAATAATCGGGCGAGCATTTCATCCCGCAATAAATGGATGAAGAGTACTTATCCAAACTATGTAGTGAAAAAAATGGGATTACACGACTATTCAGAATATTACAGTCGAATAAATGGGCAAACAACATCTATAGATAATGAGCAAGTTGGTGAAATTTGTAATGGAAACGAAAATTGTAATAAACAATCTTCTTCAAACATTGTCAAAAAAACGGGTACGATGGATTATAGCGAATATCTGAAAACTAAATTTTTGAACAAGAACTGTTTACCAACACCGAATTCAAAAGCACCCGTTCCGGTCCCTATACAAGGACCTTGTGGCTCCTCGCTGGACGATCATGTCGGTGATAATGAAAAGGGTAATTGTCAATAAAAAATGCTCGGTTGTTGAAAATATGTGGTATAATATTCTAAAAATAGGGCTTTCTCTAATCATATTAAACAGCAATTGTCATTTGCTGTAATACAAATCACCAAAGCTCCGATGAACAGTATAATAGTCTTTTGAATTATATTCAAAATATTCGTCATTTAAATTGAATATAATTTTTCTTACATTTAATCGCTTGATGACTTCCATACACTTGACACAGGGTGCCGAGTTAGTACTTTCTCCGTTATTTGAACATCGGCTAATATATAGAGTTGTCTTTTTCATGATACGATTTAACTTGTGCTTTTTCTGAGAATGATTATGATAAATTTGTCGTAATACATTTATTTCTGCGTGACAGCTACATTGTTCATGGATAAAGTCGTCATTTGACGAATAGCATTTGTAAGTGTTACAGCCGCGAGCGATAATTTTTCCACCATAAGTGGCGACACATCCGTGCTTGAATAAAAGTTCTGATTTTGTTGCTTCGGACAAAGACTCTGAAAATAACCTGTCTTTTTTGTTTGAAAGAATCATTGCTTGTTAACATCATCTGTTGAATTCCTTTTGTTTCAATTTTATAAATAAATAACTATATTAATTATGGAAGAAGACGGGAAAGATATTGAAATGGGAAATACAGAAACAAAAGAGGTAGCAGATCAAAAACAGACGAACAGGTCCGGTGGGTCTTCTTATTTGTGTTGCTCCGACGACGATGTTGAAACAGATGATGCGTCTTCGTCCGCAACCTTTCGTGATACAAAAAATGATAAATGTCCGATTGACGAAGATGATTTAGGCGATCATGGCGATGAATTAGACCAAATTCAGGTTGACATTAAAAATGAAATCATGGAATATAAAATGGCATTAGACTCTCATAATAGTCACAAAGGTGGCGAGGAAAATGAAGATAATGTTGGTTGTTTCAATATAAATAACGAGTTTCTAAAAATAATGGATCAAGCTGGACGAACTCATAACAGGGGGATTGGTAGCGATGGCGGCGATGGTGATGGTTTTGAATCTGGAGAAAGGGTGAGTATTGATAAGAATATGTCGCCACAACTTGACAACGATGACACAATATTACATAATGTAGAAGAGTTTTGGGAAGCCAATAGCGAATCAGAAGACGAAGATTACTTGGACAACAATGCCACACATTCGTTGGATAAAATTTCGTTTGAAAAATTAAAGAAAAAGGTGTACAAGGACTTTGAAGTGACTCTCATTCACCGTTACAGTTCCGCGCTGGATATATTGGCAAGTTACATCAAGTATCATGTGATAATTTATACGGAGGCGTCGTACTTTTGCAGTTTTAAACTTAATTTATTTATGGTGCCTGCTATTTTATTTTCAACAATTTGTAGTGTCATTACGGGGCTTACGCATAATCGTGATGACATGGCGATTATTGTTTCGTCTCTCAATGGATTCATTGCCTTTTTACTGGCAATTATCAACTATTTAAAATTGGACGCATCGTCAGAGGCGCACAAGATCTCGGCATATCAGTATTCCAAGTTGAAGAATTATATTGAATTTTCGTCTGGTGAAATCTTGTTATTTCAAGACCCAATTATTACAAACAAGGACTTTATTTCGGAGCAAATAAAAATGTGGGCACGTGATAATGAGGGGAACTATTCAAGCGAACAACTCTACAATACCGAGCGAAATAAGAAACTCAAAGAATATTACAAATACAAGAGTCATTTAGAAAAAAAACTGATTGATACAATTCAAAATAAAATATTTGAAATCAAAAAGTCCTTGAAAAACATCGAGGACAATAACAACTTTATTTTGCCAAAACACATTAATCGACGCTATTACAACATCTACAACATCAATGTCTTTTCTTACATCAAGAGCGTTGAAAATTACAAGCTTATTTTGTTGAACGACCTTCGTAATGTTAAAAATGAGATTCGCTTTTATAGGACGCTCAATCAGAAAAAGATGTCTCCAGACTTTATGAGTAAAATTAAAAAGCTCTACAACCGGAAGAACGGTATTTTGACCGAATTTTTAGAGTTGAACAAGGGGTTCATGATGATAGATGCGATGTTTCAACAAGAAATCAAAAACATAAACATACGTAAAAAATATTGGATTGTTTTCAAATTTCAAAGTTTTGTTAATATGCTGCTGCGCTGCTGTTGTTGTAAAATGTCTAAAATAGATATTTTACCAATCGGCTACAAACACTGCACTCACGTAGGGTTTATTGACGAAGACGGACGATACTTGCTGGACAAGGTATTGCGCTTCAACAACGTGTTAACGCTTATTGAATAGCCCATGTCCCGCAAGCGTATGCGCTGCGCTATAAAAATGCTTGAAATCTTTTGTCACATTGCCACTTAGGTCTCCATAATTTGATTCAAAATAGTGGGAAGAGTATTTTCCGGGCTTGGTCATGGAAACTATACTGTTGAAAGAACTCTCGTTGTATTTAGTTAGTTGATCGTAAACATCTGTATATTTCAAAGCCGTGCCCGATAAATCGTAATCGTAATTGTAAATATTATCTTCTTCTCGGACACCATTAACGTCAGTAACGCGTTTAAGCATATACATTCCGTTACTTGGTGGGGTAGTTCCAGTCGGGTCATAATCTTCGCTAATTCTATACATGTACGTTTTCTTATGAGTTATTATTCTATTGTCGTCGTCGTACAAGTATGATGGTTGGTTGTTTGCGACTGATTCCTTTTTAAACATGATGTTATTGTAATAATCATTTTCACTGATATCAGAATCATCTAATATACTATCTGTTGAGACATTTCCGCCGAGATCTTGAATTTGAATATCCGTACTAGACGGTACATTGTTGTTCAAGTAATGTTCTAATAATATGTTACTCGCATTATTGAAGTGTTTCATATCTTTCATAATTTGTTCATCCGAAAAGTGCATACTTTTATCATTTTTGTTGAATAGCAAGTTGTTATATGTTTCATTACCAATATCATAGATAGGGTCGTTTGGATCCGGATATTTTATATTTTCCATGATTGTTTTATAGGGTAATGGTGCTTCAAGCGTTTTCGTTTCATCTCCATAATATTGAAGACCTTCTTGTTTACTTTTCTTCCATTCGTCTATGCTCACTTTTATAAGGATTGTTATCAATATAAGAATAAATAATGTCAGGATGGTTGATATGATTGTCTTTTTATCAAATTTCATATTATATATAATTTAATATAAAATTTGACTATGATGTTTTCTCTTGACGCGTATAGACATTATAATTTAACTTGTTCTTCTGAAATTCTACAAACAAAATTTGGTTTTCAAATGGTCTGAACATAAAAGACAATTTGTTTGTGAAAATGTTTGAAATAAACAGTTTTTGATGGGGTTCTTTGGTGTCAAAAATATTGAATAACCTTGATTTCAAAGAGCTTCCGAATTTATTTGGAGAATACAAAATAATTGGGATGTTTTCCAATTCTCTTTTTTCCCAGTATAGCCTCAAAAAATTGCTTGTTATTCCGTTTTCTATTTTGGCATTTTTTAAAAGTTTTTGTGTTAGAGTGTGAGTTGTTTTGGAGATGATTGACTTTTTTCTACAAAATAGTTCTTGATAATTCAAATAATTCAATATAGTCGCGATTAAGTCTTCTGAAAAGAACTCCCAAGATACCATTTTCTTACATTCAATATTTACAAATGTTTTTATTTGTAATCTATATATAACACATATTTATTCTACCATGGGATTGAATGTAGATAGTTTGACTAATTCGGTATATGTTATCTACATCGTTGTAGGATACTTTCTCAAATTCTACGTGTTGTTTTACATTGGCTATGTGATGATTTATTTGTTAATGGAAACCTACAAGTATATGTGCAGCGCGTTTGTAAAGATTGCTTATTTTTTCAAAATACTCGTCAGTCCACCAATGCTGAAAATATTCGGTTTAAGATTCACAAACTACTTTTCAATTATTGATGCGTTTTTGAGTTTACTTATTGGCGTGTTGTATTTCATTATTGGGGTGGCGTTTGTCGTTATTACGGCGGTAGTTTCAGTTCCGTTTAACTTTTTATTTGCATTTCAACTCTAACTTGTCGCATTTCCGCAAGAGAAAATAATCAGCAAACTTTTTTTTGCTTTTGCTAAACAAAGTTGAGATGCTCAATAAGACAATGATTGAAAATGCCAGGATAATCTGAGTAATGTTCAACAAAGTCAATATTGTTTCGTCGGGATTATGTGTTAAATTTTTAAAATAACTATAATACTTGGAACTCAGAATTAAGAGTGTAAACAAAATGAGTGTAATGATAATGGACGAAGAGTCGATTGCGTTCAATAGTAAAAATATGGAAAAGACAAATACAGACTTGACAATCGAGAATAAAGGATTTTCTACGTCTTCTATGTCACTATCCACTAAATTTATTGAGAAATAAATGACAAGAAACAAGAGCAAATAACGCATCGTCATACTTGTCTTCAGTTTGTTTTGATAATTGCAGCCGATATATGGTGCCAAGAAGCTTGCGCAAAACAAAATGAGCGCTAAAAACACTCCACGAATTGTCACAAGAAAATGCGAATATTCTTTAAGTCCATTATTGATTTTGTTTGGATCAACTTTATAGGTGTACATTCCCAATAACTTAATATATTGGTTTATTTTTTATTGTTATTTTTCTTCTTTGATGATTTTTTGTTTTTTTTAGTTTTTCTCTGATTGTTGTTATTGCTGTTTTGTTTGTTTTGTTTGTTTTGTTTGTTTTGTTTGTTTTGTTTGTTTTGTTTGTTTTTGGGCGGGACACGACGAGATTTTGGTCTGAAATAGGTGATTGGTTTCTTTCTGTTTGTCTTTTTTTTAATTTTATAATCATTTTTGAATGAACGAACAATGTTTTCCAAGTCCTCCTTTGTGAAAGCCGAACTTCTTTTGAAAGATGGTACGATGTCCGACGAAAATTCTTGAATAAATCGGTCCACCAACGAAAACTCAAAATTTGGAGTAAAGTTGTTGAAAAGTCCTTCATACTCACTTTTTTCAATTTCTTCTCCTATTTCATAACGTACTTTTGTTGGTTCGTCGCCCTGCTTTGAAAGGATTACTTTTCTATACATATTAGCAACTATACTAAATAACAATTTTATTTTTTTAGTAAAGTAAATAAAATTGATATAATGGTTTTTCATTAAACAAATATACAAAACAAGTAAAAACATTTGCTATGGCAATTGTTACTGAATCGCAGAAGTCATTTATTGCGAACTTAGTAATAAACGCCATTTCTAGTATTAATTTTGACACGGAAAGTGAAGGAATATTGAAAATTGAGAATTACTTACGAGATTTGAAAAGACAATATAATAAAAATATATTGAAGAAATGTCTTGGTCTAGTTGTACATACTTTGGACGATATGTACTACAACGATGGGACCAGTCCATGGAGCGATTTACAATATGATAGTTTTATTGAATGTTTAAAGTCGGAAGGTGGTTACAATGGAGAACTGGTGGATGAAAGTGGTGTTGGTGCACAAGTAAATAGCGGATACAATACTCCAGCGTCTGCCAAATTGCCCTATTTTATGGCGTCTATGAATAAATATAAAACTATTGGTGAAATCAACAATTGGTGTCATAAGTTTGGAGGTCCTTATACTGTGACCGCCAAGTTGGACGGCGTGAGTGCTATGTATTACAAGGGGAAACTCTATACACGAGGTAACGGGATTTCTGGGCGAAATATCAGCTATTTGATTCCATTTTTGAAACAAAATAACAGCATGGCAAGTGCTTTGGACGGTGATTATGAGTTTGGTCTTCGTGGCGAACTCATTATTCGCAAGTCGGTGTTTACAGAAAAATATAGTCCGGCGTTTGCTAACTCGCGAAATTTAGTATGTGGACTGTTAAACCGGTTGTATTCCGAAGAAAATGAAGAGTTTTACAAAGATATTGATTTTGTAGTCTATGATGTGTATCATTACAATCCGCTTCAGTTTTGTAATAAAATAAAAATAATCAGAGATTCTTCTTGTTCAATCGTTCAATATAAAGACAAGATTGGTTCGGATTCTTTGGAAAATCTGGAGTTTCTCAATTTCGTTCTGACAAAATGGAAGACTGAATATGATTATGAAATAGACGGAATTATTGTCACAAATGACAAGCCTTGTATTCATTCGAATGATTCAAATCCAGATTTTGCCTTTGCCTATAAGAACAACATACTTGGGGTGGAAATGAAGGAGGCGATTGTAGACAAAGTTTTATGGAATGTCTCTAAAGACAATTATTTGAAACCCAAAATCAAACTAACACAGAAGACGCAATGTAATGGTTCGCAAGTTGAATATGTTACCGGATTCAACGCAAAGTATATTTTACAAAACAATATTAAATATGGTACCGTGGTCAAGATTGGTCTGAGTGGAAATGTTATCCCGCATATATTTGAGATTGTGAGTAGCGATGGAAAATTGCCACAATCATTATGGGAAGATTTGACGCATCTTACCACCCAGAAATTATTGGAAAATATAGGACTTGACAACTCTTTATATGGTTGGAGTAAGAACAAGGTGGACCTGGTAAGCACAAATAGTGATAATTATGCTTGCACAATTAAGAAAAATATGATATTATTTCAGTGTTTTGACATTAAATGTGGTCTACAGGAAACGACGTTGCTCAATTTGTACAACTCGATTGGTCTTTATAAATTACAAGATGTTTTGGATCTGACTGTGGACCAATGGGAGCAAGTAGACAAGGTTGGTACAAAAAAGGGGCAAAAGATTGTAATGGCTTTGAAAGAGAGTATTGACTGGACTCTTGTTAAACATAAGTCAAACATATCTGAAGAATATTTCATGAAATGGTTGCTGGGTCTTCAATGCTTTCCGCGTGGATTTGGTAAAAAGAAGCTGGAAAGCCACGTTCAATACATGAAACAAGTTTGTAAATTTGATGTGAGGCTTGAGTTTTCCGAAAACTATGACCCAAACTACTTTGAGAATATGGCAAAGATAATTGTCAACAAAACCGAAGAGTTCAAAACGCCCCAAGTGACAAACGATAGCATACTTCTATTTTGCCAAGGATTTGCGAAATTTATTAAAAGTTATAATTTGATTCAAAGTAGTATTACCAATATTGAGTTGCCGACTCTGAAGACATTGATGAGAAATATTACTGAAAATAATGGTAATGTGGTGGGGGGTGCTGGTGGCGGTACAAACCCGTGCGAAAACGGGAATATTGTCTTTTCGGGTGTTCGTGATAAAGAAAAAGAAAAATGTTATATGAACCAAGGCTATGAAATTTCTGATAGTGTGAACTCAAAGACGAAGTTACTTATTGTAAAAGACAAAAACGCACAAACTACCAAAATCAAAAGGGCACAGAGTCTTGGGATTAAGATTGCCTCTTTAAATGAGTTGTAGTGAAAATTAGATTATCAACAAAATCATTTAAACATAATACTCCATAGTTAATTATCAAAGTGGGTAGTCGCTGATCCTTGTATAGGATACCTGATTCATAATGTTCTACTATAAACGAATATTAAAGGTATCATACAGCAAAACATCTTAAAAATATAATTATTTACGACGTGAGCGTATAAGTGGTTTGGGGTAGGGACGGATTTCAATGACGATAACTGAACACATCATTTTCAAATATTGAAAATGATTATTTAAAAGTTATCTTACAGCAAATACAACAATTATATCATTCGCGGCGACAATCAGGTAGAGTATTATATATATCATATTCATTTTCTTCAAAAAAATATGGTAATGGTTTCTCGCAAGGTTGCCCGAGTGGTCTAAGGGGGCAGACTTAAGATCTGCTATGTTCGCATGCGTGGGTTCGAACCCCACACCTTGCACGTGCTCTGTTAGCTCAGTTGGTTAGAGCGTGCGACTGTTAATCGCGAGGTCACAGGTTCGATCCCTGTACGGAGCGCACTGTTTTTAATATATTCGCTTTACAATACTTTCTATATATTCTCGTGATAGCTCAGTTGGTAGAGCGGCAGACTGTAGTGGTCGCATTTTCTAACATAATCAATGTGTAGAAAATTAGAAATCTGTTGGTCGGGTGTTCGATTCACCCTCACGAGACTTCACAACATTACCTTTTTGCTAACCCATCATTATTGCCTCCCGAATTGCCGCAATATTGATATTTTTTAACATATTCAGCGGTATAATCAGCGCTGTTGAGATTCATCACATTTGGTAAACTGTACACATTTGGGTTCACCGTTGCGTGAATTACGCTGCTGTTTTTATTGACAGTCGTCGGGGTCATTGTTATATTGCCACCATATTTAACTTTTGTATTTGAATCTTTACCACTTATTGTGTAGTTCTTATTACAAAGCGAAACAGTATCTCCATACATGACTTGACCTGAAGCGTTGTTTTTGTTTTGATTCAATAAGTAGATCCCATCGTTATTTATTTCTTTCTGTTTAGCAGGAACAAATTCCGGGATTCCATCTTTGTTGCATTTCAGAATATCATTATTTCCAAATATACTAAACAAGCCGGCGTTTTTTCCAAGTTGTAAATTGTCTCCATACGCGACAGCACAATTGGAAATACCTTCACCAGTAGAAACACCTTTAACAAGACCGGCGTGGATGTTTTCTTGAACCATTTTATGTTTTTCTTCTAGCGCGCGTTTTGCGGCGGCAATTCTTTCCGCTTCTATAATGGCGGCGTTTTCTTTTGCAATTCTTTCCGCCTCTTTACGGGCGGCTTTCGCTGCCGCAGCAGCAGCAATTCTAGTTTTTTCGGCCATTTTTCGTGCAGCTTCTTGTGCCTTCTTTATCGCTGCGGCAGCTTTGGCTTTTGCTGCTATTTTCGCTGCTTTTGTAGCCGCTTTTTCTACGTCAAGACTGGCAGCAGCGGCTTTTGCGATTGCCGCATTTTTCGCAAGTTGTTGCGTCAATTTTTGTTGAGCGGCCCTGTGCGATTCTTTCATTGCGGTGGTCGCTTTAGCAGCTATCGCCGCAAAATTATTTTTTCTTCTTTTTTTTCTTTTTCTTCTTTTTCTTCTTTTTCTTCTTTTTCTTCTTGCTTTTCTTGCTTTTCTTGCTTTTCTTCTTGCTTTTCTTTTTCTTTTTCCTCTAGCACCTTCAACAACAGCCACTGGTGATTTACACTCCGCAAAATAATAACAAGCTAAAGACAAAAAAATAAGCAGTAATAACAATATATTCAATATTTTTTTAAAATGTTTGTTGGAAAACATCGATATATATATATATATATATATATGTATATATTTTGCTCTTGTGGCGCAATGGATAGCGCGCGTGACTTCTAATCACGAGGTTGTGGGTTCGAGTCCCACCTAGAGCTTAAAAATTTGATATCATTTTTTTATCATTTTATATTATATAAAAATGGTAAAATCTGTAAAAACGCTTTTGAAGATGATGAGTTTAAAAAAACTCCAAAAAAAATTGATGTTCTTGATGAAGCCGAAAAATATGTGCAAAGTATTAATCTTGATAGCGGTCTTGGGCATTCTCTATGTTATCCACAAACGTTACTTAGCAAAGGAAGGATTTGTTGCTAGCGCCGATGATTTCGAACAGGAGATTTCTGGACAAAAGGCATTAGTATTGTTTCACGCTGATTGGTGCGGATATTGCAAGAAATTTATGCCTGAATGGGATGAAATTAGCAAAGAGATAAACGATTTGGACGCTGATGTTAAAATCATCAAAGTGGAATGTGGCGATTCATCCAACAATAAAAAACATGCCGAAATCATGAAAAAATATTCAATCAAAGGTTATCCGACGATTGTCTCTTTTGATGAGTCGGGTAATCATTCGGAATACGAAGGCGACCGAAGCAAAGGGGGCATTACTCAATTCTTGGGCTTGTAGGTATGAGGAACATCTAGGGTGAGGTTGTTTAGTTGACAATCAAGGCGATTCATATTCTTGTGATAAATATTCTTATTTTTATCATCCAGATTAATTTTGTTGAACGCGAACAAAATTAATTTAGCACGAGAATATTGTTTGTTTTTGACCAATATTACGTTGTATCCTTTCGCATGGTTTTTAGTATTTTTAATTTCTTTCCAATATCCTGTTTTCATTTGGCGAAAAAGTAGTCCGTGTGAATTGCAAATAAGTCGGGTTTCGTTTATAGTGAATTCGTGAAACACATCATCTTTGTTTTGGGAATATTTGGTCTTAAGATCATCTTTTGTCACTTTTTCATACATGCTTGCGGGTTTAACTTCTCTCTCTAGTTCTCAAACAGAGACGACTGCGTTTCAATTTTATTTCTTGTAAGAGTGGGTGCTGATCATGGAAAAGGACCAATCAGCGCCGTTCAAATTCAATAAATTTCCGCGATCGTCCAACAATTTCACGCTGAGTTTGGAAATATCAACAGGTCCATTGTATTTGCGAATAAACTTGTTTTTATCGCTTGTAAACATCGAATTTCCCCACACAAGCGATTTGGTTTCAAACGGAACAATGGCAAATACATTATTGATTAAATCGGCGGACAATTTGCTGTTGGTTTCTTTGAAAGATGCGCGGTAATTGTTGACCTGGAGCGAGGAATAAAGTTGGTTTTTGGTCAAGGTTCGTCCCGAGGCATTCACGTAACTATCAAAGTTGCTGTCTTTCAAACAGTTAAGGGAATTGTCAATGTCTTTGAAATATCTAGTTTTGTTCATATGCGACTTGCCGTTGCTTATTTGAACCAAACTCTTATTACTTTGATTCTTGTTCATGTCGTCAATAACAATAACGAAATATTTTGTGTATGGTAAATGACACAGCGCTTCGGCGGTGACGCTGGTTGTGCTATCGACATCATAACTAATTTTGTAATTATTTTCGACATCCATATTGCGGAACCCCAAAAGCCAACCTAGGTTATGATTGACCTTGCTTTGAACGTTGGCACCACCACTCGTGGATAAACAACTGTCAGCAAACGAGTAATCGCTTGTATTGTCATTGTCATTTTCATAAAAAACAATACTGTATCCATTATCAGAATTGCTCGTGATGGAGACCTTATTTGTCAGAGTGTTTATTTCAAATGATATGTCAATTGCATTAGCACTTAATGTATCATTGATGCTGGATATGATGGTATTATTGCTGTAGTTCCCATCGTCAATATTGATCTTGGTCGTGGTAGTAGTATATGCGTCATGCACATAAAAGTAATTGTTTCCTTGGTCCTTGCTCACGTTGTAAAATGTAAACGGTATACAAATATTGGCAAGCTCTAAACTGACGATGTTATCAAGCGTGTCATTTAAGTCAATAATCATGTCGCTACTTGTGTACGAGTCATAAGTTTGATTTTGCGAAAGTAAGTTTTCGCGGTAACACGAATCAATATTGACAATGCGATAATTATTTTTATAAACTTGTAAGTCTGTGCGTGCGGCGGATGCACTTTCTGTTCCTACACATGGTTGCGACTGCGTCTGAATAGACGACGATGAAAATAGTTGTTGCGCCAACAACAACGATGATTTTTCAACAAAGTCTTCAATGTAATTGGCGTTTTTGAAATTATATTTATTCATCAAATGAGAAAACAAATGTTTCTTACCATCTTCAACATCTAACAGCGTGTAAGAATTTAAAAAGGTGTTGGTTTTTGTAGACTCGTTATAAATCTTTTTGATGGTCTTTAAATTATGATTATCCATATTCAATTCTTGGGTCATTTGCTCCATATTTATGATATTATATATAATAGGTTATAATTTTTTACAAACATACTGAACTATTTATAGTTTTGTCATTGTAGCTACAAGTTATACATAAGACCGATAATACAATAATTATACAAGTCGTTGATGGTGTCTTCTATTTTTTCGTCCACTTGTATGATTTGTGGGTCCGCGTCGCCTAGGTTTAAAATGCGGTTTATTTTATCGTTGAGACGAACAATGATACCAATCAATTCAAAATCCTCAAATGAATTGCCATAATCGGCGTTCTTTCTTTCAAATAGAGTCGCATTGTCATCCACGATATTTTGAGGAGATTTGTCTTTTATTTGTGACAAAATATTGAGACTATTTGATGCCAGCTCAATCAAACTTTGCTTTATTGTTGGTTGGGTTGACTCTTGAATTATCACAGAGCTAGAACAAATAGATAAGTTGCTCAACAAATCCTTTTTGGTTTTTTGCATTTTTTCCAAGTAGGGTTTCATCGCGTTGCACGGATTTTCTGCATCCGTATTTGGTGTCGGTTGAATTAATTTTAACGCGGCTAGATATTTTTCCATATTTTACTCGTTTAATTCTATTTGTCATTCAAATTTTAATTCAATTTTATTGTTAAATTATAGAAAAATTGAATTAATAATAAAAATGATTACTATATTATATGGCAAGTTGGAGATGAACCTTACAAACATACATTCTTTGTTGGTTCAGATTTCAGGGAAAATTGACAAGATCGAAGATGTTGTTGACAACCTGAATGATAAATTGTGTAAGGTAGAAGAACAAATGGACACCATAAAGAAGATACAAAACCAACCACAAACACAGGTCGCCATGGTGACAACTATTTCCACGTCGGAAGAAAAAATTAAATTGTTGAACCAACAAACAAACGCCGAAACCCAAGAAGACATTATCACTGCGATTCGGGAAAAATGTTTGATTAGTGATTCGGGGGTTCTTTCTATATTGGACCAAAGTCTTACAATATATGAACATATAGCCACTATTATTTATGAATTAGACAATGATTCGTCGTGTAAATATATATATGGGTTTTCAGACTCTAAAACTAGTCTGTATTACTGGAATCATAATAAAAAAACGTGGGCAAAATTAACGAAATCTAATTTGTATGAGATATTTATGGAAATACAAAAAAAGATTATTTTCAAGTATAATGAACTTATGAAGCAAAATGTAAGTCTAAAGAGTGGGTGCGTAGAAAATGGCGATCTTATATTCGCGAACGATTATGAAAAAAGACATGGGGATTTCAAAAAAAGTCTAATTTCCATGTTTACATAATTTTGTCTTGTTTTACTATAATGACAAGAAGTAGAATTAAAGTTAAAAGAAAGAGACTCAGGAAAAATGTGACAAAAAAACTATACGAGGAAAATTTACTCGAAAATTCAACAGAAATTTTTTCTGACAACAATTCATTCAATGATAATCTTTATTTGCGCGAAAGTCATAATTGCTACATGTATTTTTTGAATAAAAAGAATAATGAAGTTATACGAATGTGTCAAAAAGATTATCATAAGCACAAACTTTGTCGGCGCGCCCAGCCTGGCTATGTTTCCGGATATCCTATGCTTGGTAAAAATGATTATAAATGTCCAAAAATTATGGGACGCACTTTGTCGGACAATCCGAACATTTACGAGATTGGAGAATTTGGTAAATGTGCTCCAACCCACTACAAAGGTGCTCTTGTTGTAGCACCCAATCGCGATTATCATTATTACCGCGAAAATGACGATGGACAGTGGAGTCACAAGCCAGGATACAAGCCGTCTACCAAATACGATTCTAGAAATAATTTGATTCTAAATCCACGCACAGCGAAGCGTGACTATGGGGGAACATTGAACTACAAGGACTTTTGTGGCTATTTGTGTGTGCCAAGAAATGATAAAAGAAAACGAATGGCGCATTGGAATAAAAGTCAAATGCAACAAGGTGGGAAATCTATGAGAAAAATAAAAAAGAAAGGGAAACACGATAAAAAAAAGACAATACGATTAAAGAAAAATGGTCTATTAAAGAAAACTAGAATCACAAAAAATAGATAATCAAGATATTGAGTGAAGGGCGTTTAGTTGGCGCTCGTTTTTTATTTTTATTTTGTAGTGACAACAAGATGAATATTTCTACAAGTAACAAGGACAAATATGGCGAAGTATTTACTCCCCCATTTTTGGTCCAGCAAATGATTGACGACTTGAACACGACCGGGTTGGAAGATGTGATGTTGACTTTATCGCGCGCACATAAAGTGTTTGAACCGGGTGCTGGCAAGGGTGTCTTTTTTGATGTATTTGTAAATCAAAATAACTTTTTTAGTGAAAAGGACGAGTTTAAATATATACTCAACGAAATAAATCACGAACATCTCGACGATTTACAAGAGTTGTCTAATCAACACGGACAATCTTCGGAGATTATTTTACAAGACTGTTTGACGTTGGACGTGAGCCATTTGGAACAATGCGATCTTGTTATTGGTAATTTACCGTTTAACTGTCACACCAAAAAATTCGTCCCTTCTCTAGCTAAGAATAACAAATGTGACAAAAGTGTTACTCAATCAAAGTCCATTACATTGTGGAACAAAATTACGCACTTTTGTTTCCAGCATATTTTAAAACCGGGTGGTTATTTTTACGCGATTATTCCATGCATTTGGTTGAAGCCCGACCGGGGTGGTATTTACGACCTTTTTACCAGAGATCATAATATTATCTTGTTGAAAACGTTTGACTGTCGTTCAGCAAATACTATGTTTCAATATAACTGTCAGACACCAATTTGTTATGTTCTAGTTCAAAAAAAAAAGACAAATATAGGACTTGAACACGGAACACCGAGTGGGATAGAACCAGAAAAGCAATTCAAATTATATGATCATGGTTGTGGAAAATATATGGATTTTGAACTGCGTCCCGGGAAATGTATTCCGACGCATTATGTGAGTCGGTTTATTTCTCATTCTCAAATTCTAAAAAAAAGACAAATATCTTCATGCTACGAACACGTCTTGAAAATATCCACACTACATCCGAGTTGTTTGGCAGGAGAGATTATCCGTTTTTCGAAAGGAGGATTGGAAAATTATATGGAGGGAACGGGGTGTAACGATGATGAAACTGATAAAACCTACAAGATTATCACTGGTTCATTATTTAATAAAAAGACAAATGTGTTGACACTTAACGGATTCGTCTCTAGCATCCCGTGTTTATATTACGGAAAACCGAAATTGATTTTACCGCACAAACGATTGGCAAAGTTTTTCAAAGATTATGACGGAAGTTACAGTTGTTTTGGACGCGATATGTATGTCTTTTTGTGTGACAATAAAAAACAAATTGATGAACTTTGTCATTTTTTGGAGGGAAATGTTAATGTAAATCAGATGATTGAAAGCGGATTTACAATACGAATGAATTTTATTGAAAAATATGTATTCCAGTATATTCCGTGGATTTTTGATGATGGGTTTGATTGTGATGATTATTATTCATTAAGTTGAATTGGGATGTCTCCGTCTTCAGAAGACCAACCGCAATTTAATGTTTCATCCGTCGATGCTACAGTTCCAAACATTATCTTTACAACGATGTTATCCATCAGTGTCTCAAAATCCGTGACATTTTTCCATGTACACGATAAATTTAATAATTTTTTACTAGTTATAGCTCTCAGATAGTTCTGTACTTTTTCTTCTAGGCCTTCTTTGTCAATAATTGATGTAATTTCAACTGAACTGATGTATTTTAAGATTGACTTATCATATGTACCTTTTTTCATTTTGTTTTCCAAATCTCCAATACGGTCTTGTGCGTAGAAAATGAAAATAGGAGTAGAATCATTCGTACTTGAACACTGATGGTATCTTATTTCATCATTATCACCAAATAAAATTTTCATAATCTTTTTTTTGTCTTGCTCAGTAGATTCGCTAAATTTGGTTGATAGGAATTTATCCACGTCATTTCCGTGAAGACTTATCACACATTTAAAAGGATTTTCAAGAAAAAAAATGAGAGTATCTTCGAATGATTTTTGGCCACCTATTGTCTCGGGCATATTGCCGGATTTATAATCTGTCCACAGTTTTTCAAACGGATGTTTTTTATAATGTTTCTCCATGGCTTCTGAAATTTTCCTTTGGGCGTCCGATGATGTTGATGGTGTTGATGGTGTTGATGGTGTTGATGGTGTTAGTGGTGGTGTTGGTGGTGTTGATGGTGTTGATTCTCTATTTGATGATTCACTGGTTAATGATCCTTGAATCCTAGTAATTTCTGGTGGACTCCGTACATTAAAAACCAATCGAAATAATCTGATGAACAACCACCCTATATAATCAAGAGGGTTTCCACCCCGTTGTTTCAGTTTGATAGTTTTGTTTTTTTATTTTTCTTTTTTTCAATGAATTTTATTGTTTCCTTTTTCATTTTTTTCATTTTTTTACGTATCGGGTTGTGTTTCTTACAAGTATTTTTCATTCTTTTTTGGTGGTTTTTACAAGTATTTTTCATTCTACGCATTGTCATACAATATATAATTGTTGTATAATATATAATGGTGAGCTACTTGGAGAATTTCTCAAAACTAGTCCATAAAAAAAAGAATCTTCTCAAATGTATTTTCACAACCTTGTTATGTCAGCTCATCGCAACATCGTTGGTTTTTATAATAATTTACAAGAGCAATATCACTAAAAAACAAAGCAATAAATTATCATTATTGTACAGCTTTCTTTTTCTGTTTCTTGGCATTATATCAATCTTTTTTATGACGTCGGTTCAGATGACATTTACGCAACGACTTCTCTTGTTTACATTGTTTAGTGTTTTACAAGGATTATTTTTGGGATTTTCTCTTCGGCATATTCATGCAAACACAATCATGAGCGCGTTGCTCTTTACAGTTCTTCTATTTTTCATGATGTTGATTTTTGGATTCATCCTTGTTTATTTTCAAGTAGACCTTTCATGGCTAGGCATAATTTTATTTTTCTTTCTGTTGGGCTTGATCACCCTAAGGATTGTAAGTTTCTTTTCACCATATTCCAAAGGACGCGATAAAATATTGACAACATTTGCGTTGTTGTTGTTTTCTGTCTATATTATTTATGATACAAACACTATATTATTAAGGTATGACTCTATCAAGTATGAAAGAGACTGTCTTTTGGGGGCATTAGATTATTACTTGGACATACTCAATATATTTGTAAATAGCATTGGCAAAGAATAGTCGTGTTTCAAAGAAAAAATATAACATATTACATATTACTTTTATGCGAGTATATATTCATTTAAATTATTGTAAAACGCTTAATTCGGGCGCGGACATTTTCCATTTGTCCTTTCCAAATAATCCCACCAATCACTTTGATTTTTGATATTTTGATTTACGGAGTTCCACAAACATTCAACATGCTCAAAACAATACCATTTATTTCCAGTCTCATTAAATTCTCCAAAAGTCACCTCGCTGATATCTTGTGGTTTGATTCCACATTTGGAACAGGGTTTGAATGTTTTTTGGGATGTATTCATGATGCTTATCATTAATTTACATGGGTGTGAAGTTTCAATTTTTTATGAAACGAAAAAATTGAAACCACTGTCGTTATGTCTTGAAGGTAGCATACAAACAGCATCTGAGAGTTATGACTTCTCACAAGCACATCGTGACCAATCAGGAAGAATACGACGATATGGTTTCTCAAGTCAATGGTAGCGAAAGAGGTTCTCACCATTTGATATGTTTTCACGGACATGGAAATAAAGAAACAGATGACTTCATAAAAACCATAAATCCCAACGCAAACCCAAGATGCATATTCATAAAAGACGCAAATATGCCTCGTCTTGACTTGAATTATGTAATTGAAACCGCATTGGAAGACAATAAATGTATATATATTATTGCCATATCGTGTTTTTGGAATGAAAAATACAAAAAAGGGTTGACTATTCCGACCATTTCGTTTGCACCCGATGAAGTTTCTAGACTTCCATACATGTTTGAGACTCTTGTAAGGAAAATCAATAATGTAGGCGATGATTTTGATAAAGAAATTATGACATCGTGGTTTATTAATTTAAAAAAAGAATTCAATATGCTCATTAATTGTTGGGAAATTCATGATGAAAACGGCAACGTGCAAATTCCGGGCGGTTATGTCCTTAAATATAACGATTCTGCTCTCGCAGATGACGATAGTTGGGATTCGGTGGAAGATGAAGACAAACGAATGTGGGACAAAAAGTACCCAAATCACACAAAAAACAGAATCATAAATGAAACAAATCAACCCGCGCGCAATATTCTATATGTTCCTTGTAGTCAGGACATGCATTTTAGTACAACAATCGTCAAATAATAATATAATATTCGCCAACCTAATAATTAAAAATATTATTTTAATGATATATTATTTTTAATCTATATTCGGTTTGTCTTTTATAGGTAATTTATATTGTTCAAAACATTCGTCAAACAATTTTTTTTGTAGATTTCTATTTTGGTATTTTTCTTTGATAATCGTGTTTACCATTTTGGTAATCCATTGTAAATCACGATGTCCAATATTGTATTCATTGTTTCCCCAAAATATTGGAATACCGCCTTTCTTTTCGCTCTTGATATTGGAAAACGTATCATAAATTAGTTTTAAACGACCATTGGTATCGGGGTATAATGTTATGTCCAAGAAAATTCTGAATTCATAGGGAATGTTCGACGAGGATGCCATGATAATGATGACTTGTTAATTATAGAAGTGATTGCATTTCAATTTCGATTTTTCAATATAAATACGTCTTGTTAAATAAAATAATGATGAAAACTTACGTGATAAACTTGAAACGGTCTAGAGACCGGAGGATAGATTTCGACAAGTTAAATTCAAAGTATATTGATTATGAATATTATGAAGCGATAGATGGTAAAGAACTCGAGGAAATATCTGACAGTATAGTAAACCCTGGTAGTATTTTTACAAAACCATTTATAGGAAGCGCTATGTCACATTTGGAATTGTGGAAAAAATGCATTGAAATGAAAGAACCGATAATGATTATGGAAGATGACGCATTTGTATCTTGCGACTTTAAAAAACATTTGGATTGTGTTTTGGATAAACTACAAGAAGAATGGGACTTTTTATCATTAACATTCAATTCTGATTCACTTTTGCAATATTCGTATACAAATTATGACAAGGCATGTTGCATATTCGAAGGTAAAAAAATTGGTTTGAAAGATATTATCAAGTTTCAAAATGAAAAAATACATCCGACAGTATGTAAATTGCATATGTTGTTCGGTATAGGTTGTTATGTAATTACACCAAAGTGTGCAAAAATATTAATACAAGAATGCTTTCCTATGGAAAATACACCACTACTCATTCCAATGAAAGGATATATAAAATCGTATAGTTTAGACATTATTATGAATCATGTTTATCCTCATATTAATGCATTTGTTTGCCCCGTTCCATTTGTTATGACAAAACATTTATGCGAAGATTATACCAGCCTGAATATTTAAAGTTTAGTAAAGACTTGAAGGTAATCTTCATATGTCTTGAGTTTTGCGCGCCCTTTTATTTTGTTGAAAGACGCAATCTTTTTTAGTTTGCTCAGGAAGAATACGACGATATGGTTTCTCAAGTCAATGGTAGCGAAAGAGGTTCTCATCATTTGATATGTTTTCACGGACATGGAAATAAAGAAAAAGATGACTTCATAAAAACCATAAATCCCAACGCAAACCCAAGATGCATATTCATAAAAGACGACAACGCACCACGTCTTGACTTGAATTATGTAATTGAAACCGCGTTGGAAGACAATAAATGTATATATATTATTGCCATATCGTGTTTTTGGAATGAAAAATACAAAAAAGGGTTGACCATTCCGACCATTTCGTTTGCACCCGATGAAGTTTCTAGACTTCCATACATGTTTGAGACTCTTGTAAGGAAAATCAATAATCTAGGTGACGTTTTCGATAAAGAAATTATGACATCGTGGTTTGTCAATTTAAAAAAAGAATTCAATATGCACATGAATTGTTGGGATTCAGTGGTAGATGAAGACAAGCGAGCGTGGGACAAAAATTACCCAAATCACAACAATCGTGAAATAATATAATATTCGCCAACCAAACAATTAAAAATATTATTTTAATGATATATTATTTTTAATCTAAATTCGGTTTGTCTTTTATAGGTAATTTATATTGTTCAAAACATTCGTCAAACAATTTTTTTTGTAGACTTCAAAGATATTGATAAAGTCGTCGCATATTCTGGGAGAAGCAACACCGCGTTTTAATTTTATTTGGGATGTTCCCTTCACGCGGCTTGCATTGAAGTTGCTCTGAATTATTAATCTCATGTAATATGAATCAACTTGAAGAGACCGATTCCAACGCAAACCATACCTGTGACTTTGGCGGTGATGCAATACACAGAAATAAAATTCTGGGACTTCCATAATTGCCTCATAATGAAGTGGTTGTTTGTAACTACTGTGAAAATAACTCATGATTGAATTCCACGTATCATCTGGAAAAATCATATCTTATCAAACAGATTGATGGATTTTGAAGACAATGTGTTTATGTGTTTGCTTGCGAGACCTTCAGACATCGTTTACATTTCAATTTTTTTCAGTAATTAAGGGCATCGTGGTTTAGATTTATTTTTCGCATTGTTTCATCTTGATGAACTCGCCGCGGATCTTCGGCGCTAAACCCGAAATCTTCATTTGATAATTTGGGCTTTAGTTTTTCTAATCTTTCTTCCAATTCATTAATCCTTTTTTGTTGGATCAGAAACATATTATGGGTTGATTCGATGTATTGTTTCATGAAATATGATGTGGTTTGGTTTCCTTGTACAAATCGTTTGGCGTCACTGTGGTGCCGGTTTTCGGATTGTTTGAGGGAGAAATACTTGGCTTTAATTGCCTCTCTATTATTGTACAGTTCGTATTCTTCTTTTGTTGGTTCATATTCTATAAGGAGTTGCGATATATCTGTGTTTCTGTCCAAATTAATACCAAATCGCCTAGCGTGTTGGCATTGTTGGCGCCTTTCTTCACGACTATCTACAGGTGGCAGATTTTTTAGAAACTCGTAGCGTTCAATTTTGTATCCTGGGGAGTTACGACTATTACTAGAGTCTTCCAACTTGTTGTATTGTTCGTAAATAACACGCTCGCGCTCCACCTCGTCAATTAATTCTCCGTATTCCTGTAACCAATCTGACATTACTTTCAGATTTGGTTCTACTTCCTGTTTTTTGACGGCTTCTTCCGCAGCCTTGTTATTTTTTTCTTCTTGAAGAACTTCCATTTTTGCTTGGAGTTCTGCCATTTGTTGCAGGCAGTTTGTCATCTCGTTTTCAATTAGTCCGGACATGATCGTGTTTGATGATGTTAAGAGCATGATAAAGACAAATCAATTTTTTACTTTTCACTGTTTATCATTTCTAATTAAAATTGAAATTGAATCTATATAATATCATAGTTACATCACGAAAATGGAAACAAATATATTAGCACCACACATTGATGAGTTTATTGCCAACTGGCTCCCCCCACAATTGAAATGGAAAGTTATGTCATATTTACTATCTTGTGATTCATTCCGCAACATTCCGAATGAATTGGAGCGAGAGCAAATTTATAGTTTCTCTGTAAATTCTTCTAAAAAAACACAACAGTTCACCACTGGAAAAGACAAATATTTGTATTACTATTTTCCGTTTGAAAATGACGAAACCCAGAATACTAAATTCTATCCTTGTCCAGATTATTGGGAAAAACGGTTCAATCTATCTTGGTCTCATAATACGATGATTAAAATTTTCAAGATTAAAAAAAGAACGAGGACGGTTATTACCGAAAGTAATATAAAGCGGATAAAAGAGAAGCAGAATGATGACAACCCGCATTGGGAACCGTTTGATAATTCATCATATAGAACTGTCGATTTTCGCACAATTAACCTGAAAAATGCCACGCACATTGAATATCAAAACTATACACAAATACAACAGGGTAAACAAGCAACAATTTGGTCGCATATGCAAAATATTATTATTTTGTACTCATCTTATACAGGAGGATCACTTGGACGAAAGTTTGTTTACACTAGTCGTAGTGAGCACTGTCTGGATATTTCACCTTTACAAATGCTTTGGCAAATCAAAAACAGAGTCGCCACAATTGACGAATTGAAACTCCTCGCAAAAATAAACAAGATCAAACATCGGAAAAAATTAAAAACATACGAACACTATTTGGACGCATTTATGAAACTTTAATTTATTGTATTATACAGAGATACAGGATACTAGTTGTTCTTTAGAAACTTGTCTTTTATTTCATTCAATTCTTTCATTGATTTTACATTTTTCATAAGCACTCCCTTACCATAACAACATTTATGACCGAACGAATGTTCCCATTTTGACTTCTTTACAAATTTGCTCAACTCTTTGCTTGTATCGAAATGAATATAAAAGCCTTTCTCCTTCGTATCCATCGTTTACTGTCTTGTGGGTATAATATATAATAACGCTGCGACTTTATAGTTATTTCAATTTTTTAATTTCATTCAACAACATCTCATTCTTGTCACACTTATTCCTTGATAGCGTCTCATTTCGCGGATAAGTGTGGCACGCGAAATATATGCAATCGCACACATAATACAGAATGACGAAATCAAAAAAAGAAATATTTGAATAATGACCCAAACAGTCAACAGTGGATTGGAAGTGGGGTCATTATTTGTAATTGTTGTTGTCGGCATCATTGATGGTTGCAGTGTAGTTGAAATGTTGTAAATAATTCTTGCCATTTTGTATGGTGTATGTCCGTGCGTTGTATATTATATTAAGTGTATTTTTATATTGTTATTAATATTGTTATCAAGTCATTTTTTGTATTAGACCATCACAAAGGAGGCGTCTTTCGCAATTCCACAAACACCTTCAGAATCTTCGCTATCACTTCGTCCAATGCGAATATAACCATATTCGCCCCAATCTTCGCCCCACGAATTCTTTACGATCCAATATTTCTTGCCATCTTCTTCGCCGTAGCCCACCGCCAACACGCCATGGTCCAGTGTTGTACCGCAGTTGGATGAATCCAAGATGCCACCCTTGTAAAACTGGAATGTTTTGGTGTCCGCTTCAATGCTAACGGCGACCGGAGACCGATACACCGCTTCACGGAGTAGACGCTCATTGTTTGCCGGAATATTGAAACATTGATTGAAATGAGCGACCTTTTGACAATCTTTCACGGTTTGTGTACAAATTTCACTTTCAGCGTGGTAAGGCACATCTTCCAATTTGCACATGCCAGCGTCAATTGCGTATTCAAACGCCTTATCCATCAAACCACCATTACACGCCATATTGCCGTAGCGACGCGAACAGTCCATCAACTGTTGCTCGCTGAAATTGTACAAGAGACTCGTACTGATTGCCCACGCTCCTTCCAGTGCGCCGGCCGCACTGAACGACCAACAACTTCCGCATTTACCTTGATTCTTCACGGTAGTAACGACCCCACGCTTGCGCCAATCCCAACTTTCTGGAGGAGAATTATAATCACTTGAACTCATCGTAAAGACGGCACAATTGCTCTTGTAATCTTGAGATGCTTGATTGAGACCTTTGTAGAGTTCATCAAATTCTTCGCGTGTGTGGTTGATAAACTGGTTTTCTTGAAATTTCACACCATTTTCACTCATTTGATTAAGTTTATCAATGTATTCGCGATTGTTGTACGCATATGACGTTCTAATGAATGCCGCAAAAAAAATAAATAGATTTGTCGTCGGAATTTTCATGTTTGTTTTTAATAATATAGTATTTGTATTTATTTTTATATTATATTCTTGTTAATATTCATTTTAATATTCATATTATACTTACCAAATGTTATATTTTCTCTTTTCATAATCGGTAAGAACCTTGTTTGATGGTAGAGATACGTATTTTCTACCGTTCAAATCCGCATCTCCAGTAGAATACAGTGTATATTTGGTTGTGTCGTTTTTTGAAACACGAGGGACGTTCTTAATAGAGTTTTTCCAAAGATCGCTGTTGCTTAGTTTGTTCATTTCTTGCGACGTGTAGGTTTTGTTTGAGCTCATATTCTTGCTAATGCTGATATAAAGCGCGGCGAGTTATTATATCAATTTTTTTATTTCAAAAAATTGAAATAAAAACAAAAGACAAATGTCACTCTATAAAGTGCCTGGCAGTAAGACAGATGGAGCGTGTAGAAAGACCCGAAGAAAATGAACTACAAAAACTTCAAGAAGAACACAAACTGCGACTTTTACAACAGCGCCTCAAGATACAAAAGGAACACGAACGTATATTTGGTCGTCATTTCGAAAGGCAATTTATGAAATATGTTAACGAATGTCATTTAAATCCCGATTGCGAAATCGAACTTGTCTATGATATTTATACAACTCGGTTTACCAGCGACACATATTACCAAAACATGCGCCACAAACAAAATATTCGCTGGGATGGAGCGCTGTACAGCACGATGCTAACGTTTCCAGTTAACACGCCCGATAAGTTGCTCTTCGTTCTGGATATGAACAACACCACAAATAAGATCGTTGGTATTGGACTGGTCCGGAATGTACTGGCAAAAGATCAAGATGTCAATATTTATGCGAATCCTGGTTTCAACAACTATGTATATAAAAGCACTTACTATATTCCGCTTACAACAACCTATGGCGACGATGAACATGGCTCTGAATGGCAAAAATTTATTGAAGACGAATTTGAGACTAAATTATTTTATGGCAAATCACATTCCAAACGCGGCGGCTCTTTTATGGTGTTTCCGCGCAAATTTAAACAACGAAAACATTTGTTCTTCTTGATTTCGCTGTTTATATTGATGAATCCAAACAAGTTTGTAGAAAATGTTATGAACAAAGTAAAGTTTTGATATGAGTTCCATCTTACTGTTTATTTAATATCTTATCGTGCTATGCTACATTTAAAATTGAATCTCAATCTATATTTTTTATTCTACACTATCAGAAAAGATAAGCCATCATGGACCTATTTCAGAACACGTGCGCAACCGAGCAAGAAATTGACACAAGTGGACTCACATTTGATATAGACGAAAGTTTGTCTGATGGCATTCCTAAGAAATACAAACATATCAAGAGGACTAACTCTTTCACGGAATGGGAAATCCCACCTTGGGACTTGAAATTGATGGAAGTAATTGGACAAGGACAGTTCGGACGTGTCCATCGCGCTCGATGGAAAAGCACGCCAGTCGCGGCAAAAATAGACAATGAACTCACAAACGAAGACAAACAAATTATTATCAACGAGTTAGATACACTAATAAAAATACACCATCCGAATATTGTCCAAATATTGGGGTTTGTTCAAGAACCATTTGCAATTGTCATGGAGTATTTACCAAACAAAGACCTGATGCATTTTATCAAACAAAAGAAAAGTATTGGTATAAATGCAAAAGTGAAAATATGTACGGATGTTTTGCGTGGTCTTGAATATCTGCACGGACGCAAACCGAAGTCGCTCATTCATCGTGATATCAAACCGCAAAATATTGTATTGACACGATCGGGACACGCGAAAATTGCCGATTTTGGTCTCAGTAAATTTATTGATAACAAGATCAAACGAAATAGTAGCAAAGACAGTCTGGAACAAATTCTCTCTTCGTCGCCGGGCGCTTCTACAGAAATATTGGAAAGTATTGGGGTGGGTGACAATAGCGAACTCACATCCCACGTAGGCTCCCGGCGTTATATGTCACCGGAAATGAAAAACAATCAAAAATATAATCATAAAACTGACATTTGGAGTGCTGGTATCGTTTTTGCGGAATTGTTTGAAAATGCGCGGTATGACGTGGAAGGAGAAGTCCCTACATTTAGATGGAAAAATACTCCGCTTAACATTCAGAATCTAATCAATCAACATATGCTCAAAGCAGACTATAAAGAAAGAGGGGGCGCAGACGAGTTGATACTGTTATTTGAAACGCTTCACGACGACTCGCCTCCGACTCCGAGACGTTTTAGTTTGGGATTCAAATTCAAATAGTAAATTCATTAGATATGGTTGATATGGTTAATTTTGAAATTATTTGTCAAATAAATGTCCAACATTTATATTTATATTGAATTATTTTTATATTTTCGCATACTAATGAAGCAAATATTTACAATGAGACTTGTCACATCATTGTTAGGGATTTTTCATTTGAGTGTTTGTTTGAATCAGCACGCAGTTGAAGGGATTCGCTTGAACGGCGCGACCAGCGTTAGCCGAGTGGGCGGCGGTTCAAGATGTCTGCTTTTTTTTACAGGAGGAAGTAATCTATTTCAATCCAGCATTTACAATGAGTTCATAGAAGAAATGGAATCAAGAGATATCGATGTGTACGACGTTCCATTTCAATATCAAATTTCTCAAGAAAATATTGACGACCTCTATTCAAAATACAAATATCAATATTCCAGTGTAAATGTTATGGGACACTCGTCGGGGTGCACGACACTTCTTAATCAGTGCTGTAAACTAGACGGAATTAAACACGTGTTTTTATTGGATCCGGTTAATACAAAATTTTCAAAAGACAAGTGGAACATAAACGGAAGGTTTGAATCTTTGTCTTTTATTCGCGCAATGAACTCTTACAAAATAACGCTTGACCCGTTTGGGTTACCTTTTATTCCAATATTCAAGTTAACAAGAGAAAACTTGAATAGTGATGTAACGGGAATATGGGAGCTGGACATCAACAACTACGGACATTCGGACATTTTGAATCGGCCTCTGGCGGACTTCATGCACAATACGCGCCTGAGCGTAGGGAACAAAAATCGGGGGGTGGAGTCCAAGAGAGAATATATTGACACAATTTTGTCTTTTATGGAGACTTTTATTGAAGATTAATTAACTAATTAATTTATATTTTCCCACATACTACCAATAAAGTTGATCTTGTTTTCAAAATAAAAGATACTGTCCGCCTTTTCAAAAAATAAATCCTTATAAGTAAAAAAAAAGCTGTCTATGTTGTCATCTATATTTGTGGGCGACAAGTGCTTGTTTGGAAGATTTTCGGGGTCCTTGCGCGGCGACTTCAAGTGTGCGTTCACTAACGTGTCATCGTAATACAATTTGTCATATATTCCATTTTTATAATATATATAATCGCTGTATTTGACCAACTCTTTGCTCGTGTGTATTGTCAATTCTTTTAAACTGTCTGTTAATAGTTTCAAACTCAACTTGATTTTGTCTTTTTTAGACGAACAATCAATGTATATTTTTTTGGTCCGGTAAGAGTCGATATGTGGTTGATGAAGGACGTGATATTCAACGCTACCGTCTCTATGGGAAGGTGGTAGCTTGAACAAGTTGACCGGATCCATCGAGAGTTCGTTTGATAAATAGTCAAGAATTAACGTGCCATATTGTCCGGTCTCCATGTCTTGAACATAGGTGTTGAGTTCGCACCGAAGGGTCTGCTTGTTGCCGTTCAAAAATGCCGGACTAGAACAATTATAAATGTTGACGCTCAAATATTTTGTGGATTCATCTTCTGGAAAAAGACAAACCGGAACAATAGACAAATTTTTATTATATTCATTGATGTAGTCTTGTAAGTAATTTGAATATTGCGGGGTTAGCCGGAAATTCAAATAAATGCTGCCCTCTGAAACAGTCAGTGGAATGTTCAAGGGCGTCTTGGTATATGGGTTGTACACTAGCGAGGGCATTCCGGCTAACAGTCCACCGTGAATGAATTTCAGAAACGGAAATTTCATCTTATGTTCTGATAATATTATATTTTGACATATGAATTATGGTTTATATTTAATAAAATTGAAATAGATTACGGTGAATACATATAACACTATTACAAACAACATATTCTCATCGGACAATGGCGAAACAACCTATCGCAGAGAACCTATTCGTCTTGATGGAGTGGCTTCGCCTGGGAAAATTATTTCACATTCACAAAGAGTTTCTCCTATATTTGGACATTACAGACATTGCAAGGCTGTGTTTTACTTCCAAACGCAGTTTTGACAAATATTTTCGGTTTTCGTGTTTACATTATATTGGTGTCAATAATAATTTGCTATCCCAATTGAGAATGGCGACTTTTAGGAAACAGATGACTCGTCTGGAAGTCTTAAAAGAAGGCGAGGAAAATATTCATCTGACCGGGCAAGTTAACGGAGCACGACGAGTAGGTACACTGCGTAAAATGTACGAACATAACAAAAAGTTCAAAAGAACGATCCATTCTGTATTGACCCAAAACTGAATGTATGAATGTATGAATATAACAACATTACAAACACGAATCTACCAAATTATAATAATTTTGTAAAATATGCGAACCCATATCGTCGCCCATTTGAGCCAATTTAATGGAAGCTAAAATAATACTTTTTTTTACTGCGTGGGACAAGTTTTCATTTTTCAAAATATTGGCTATAAAGTCATGATTTGCGCTCAATATATTGTGACCGACCGAATCGAACTTGGGTAGTGCGGACGAGACTGACAACACAATATTTTTACCCACCTCCTCGCTAAGATCATTCGCCCTTTCAGAGAAGTGGTTTACACTTTCGTGGTAAGAAAGATCGTGAAATGGTATGAAGGGCTTCATGTCAGACGACACCGAAGCGGGTTGAGCTAAAAGATTGAACGCCGAAACGGACGTGGGTGTGGACCCGGCGCTGAGAATGCTAAAGGCGACCGAAAATACAGAAAACGACTTGGACAAAGACAACCACTTCATGTGAGAGGTGTATATAAATGTAAAAGCATTTAAATAATTGATAAAATACATAATATAACTAATTAATGTTCATGATTAAAAGACAAATGAAACCAGGAACAACACTATTGTTTGGTCTGATAGGTGCGATGATTCAAGGGGCACATTCGCTATCGTCCACCATGATGAAGCCGATGCTGAAACAACACTTGCTGTTTTTTCCGGCGCGATTTCAGCAGCCGGTGCCACGTGAAATGTACGGAAATTTTATTTCCAAATTAAGTCATAATTACGAGGTTCATATTGCAAGCACCGACTCAAATAAGAATGGTGAACTATTAAATAAGCTAGCGCAAAAGACCGACTTTGACACAGTCTGTCTCATTTCTCACTCCAGTGGCGTGGCGGATTTGTGGGACACCTATTCGTCTTTCACGCAAGGTGAAATTGACAAGATCATTTTGATTGAACCACTTGACTTACAAAGTAGGGGCGTGGGTGTTTCGTTACCTTACAGCAACTTTTTTGATAAATTCAATGTGAATTTCGAAGTGGATATGTTACAGATTGACAAAATCAACGACATGATTGAAGGCGTTGTAGAGACTAATTATTTGGAACTGCTCAAGTCCAGTGTTTTTGGCGGATTTAGGCGTCAGAAAGGGACAAATGAGGACGAGGATGAGAAGGTGGTGGGTGCGGAGCAAAGCGTTCTTTCGCGCGAGATGGGAAATATGCTCGTGGTCAAGCACAAACAATCCGACAAATGGAGATTTGTTCCCACCATTCCACCACTTTCTATGTTGAACGCGGATTTGATGGATTTTCAAGATTCCATGGAGATTGACGAAGTTTTTATTGATAAGTTCAGCCATTTTGATATTTTAGACCGACCGTGGGCGAATCTGATGAACCGCGCATCGTTGCGCAACAACAAAGAGCAACAAGAACTTGACGAATACTTGGATTTACTCGACGATATTGTGTTTAGATTAATGTTTTAATAAGTTAATAAGTTAGATAGGCTTTGTATTATATATGATTTTTATATAATACAAATATGAAAATGCTACAACTAGCATCACAAAGTAAACTTCAATTGGGGCTTTATCGCGGTGTTGGAGGCAGAAGTGGTATGAAGATGTCGTTGGACCCACTGCTGCATACAACCACGCTTCCGTTGAACGGAATTGACATTGGGATGCCGCTCAATATTATTGATAATATATTTACGAATTTACACTATGGTTACGACATTACCACGCTGAAAGTTGTGCTTTTACAATTCTTGATTGGCTACTACACCTACGGAAAAGACAGATACAAAGACGCGGTGGAGTATATTGAACTACGTCAAGAGGGTCAGAAGCATGAAGGTGGCGATAGAATCGTTATTGCCGAAAAGAAGAAAGACTTGTATCAAACATTGTATAACAATTCATCATTCTATAAGAGGTCTTATTGCGCAGCATTTTATTGTATTATGTTTCTATTGTTCTATGACGACTATTGGTACTTGAATATACCGACCGCTGGGTTGTTATACAGCACCGAATATTACAAACAGTTGAAAGGACAAATTGTTGGATTCAAACCGGTCTTTGTGGCGAGCATGTGGACATTTTCGGCGGTTTTGTTGCCGTGTATTTTACACGATCACGATTATTCCATTTTGAGTGACGTGGACGATTATCTGCCTTGTTTTTTGGTCTTGTTTGCGTGCACTAATTTGGCGGATATCAAAGACATTGACGAAGATATTGATAACAGCGTCAATACCATACCGGTTGCTTTTGGAAAGAAAAATACACAAATGCTCGTCATGGTCTGCTTGATGTTCTCGTCGCTTATTTTCGGTCTTCACCCCAATTACATGAATAGACCGTTGGTCAACGGCGCGTTTGAATTACAGAACGCGGTTTTGTCTTTTTTGACTTATCTTATTTGAGTTTCATTTGTTTGAATCCCATTCCACTACTAAATCTTTGCCTTTTGTGTAATTGCGATTTCCAATCTTATCAATATTATCCCAAGAAACTTTGAAAGTTCTGCGGGTTGTTTTACCTTCTGGTTTCAGCTTGTCAAATGAACCATAAGCATCGTTTCCCCAGTAATCTAACTCTTTTCCCTTTTTCAAATGAGGCGGCATCTTTCCGGATTTCGCCCAAATATAACTCACGACCTTCATATACCCCTTTTTTTCTTCTCTCCAATCTAAAGGGACCAAAAAATAATCTGTTGTTTTCTTTTTGGGATCATACTCCCAAGCTTCTGTAAAACTATATTTGTCTCCTTCAGGAGAACCTGTGTTAGAGACGGTTTGTATGATGACATTAACATTCTGATAAATCACTATATCATTCTCTTTACTGTCAATACGAAAATCTGCCGCCACTCCGTGACGTCCTTTTAAATTTTTCCTCCTTTTATTTATTATTTCCACTTTCATTATAAAGTAAGTGGATATAAATATGTAACTAACTTAGGGTTTTGCGCGTTCGTGGAGAACGACGAGTCTGCGTTCTTGATAATCGCGCAGAGCGCCGTAGCATGTCGCCATACACTTTGCGTGTACTTTTCTGCTTTTTACTATTCTTTTTGCGCGTGGATTCTTGGGGTCTTGCTACCCGCACTAGCGGAGTAGGAAGCGCACTGCTAACCGCATCCACATCCGGATTTGGCAATCCATACTTTTCATATAAGTGGTACATGGCGTTTTTCTTGAATTTTGCGTTATCTAAAAATGTTTGGATACTACGCTTGTGAGCGAATAACTTTGAATTATTATCAACTTCTTCGGTATTGAATTCCCATATTTTGCTATTGTCAAATAATATTTCATATTGATATTCAAATTCTATTTTTTTAGTATCTTTATTCTTGGCATAATTCCACTTTTTTTGTAAAATAACGCCGATATATTGTTTCGGGTCGTCCTTACCATCTTCTTTGAAATAGTTTTTGTCAAATTGAACAAAGTCAAATAAATCGTAAGTTTCATTTTTCATGACGGATTGACCCGACGTGTTTGGACTGTTATCTATTTTGTATTTTACTAGTTCGTGTTTGATATTATCGTGGAAATCAACCGTAAGCTTGATGGCAATCATTGGTTCTGCCTCTTTCACAACCAGTGGACGTTTAATCTTGTAGTTTTGTTCATGAATTTCATTATAAACAATCTTGGACACCTTGTTATTACGAGATGTTTTGATGTTCACCGCACGATACAACTTATTTTCGGTGTCACGGACAATCCGATTTAACAACCATTTGCATTGAGATGGCGCATATTCGTAGTTTACTCCACTCTCTCTATTTAAAAATAGTTTGGCTATTTTGATTGGGTAGTTGTGGTAATAATTGTAATTGGGCAATAAGCCATATGTCTCAATCGTTGTCATCTCATGCATCACATCCAATATGTGACTGATATGAGAAAAGTATTTCTTTTCACTTCCATTATCGGTCGTGTACGATAGTATAATACCACCGGGGGTCTTCTTCGCAGCCTTTGTCTGACTATTTTTTATTTGCACATAATATTCTCCGAATTTACGCAACGAATCAGTTGCCGTCCTATGGTAATAAATATCAACGATTGTTAACTTATCGCCTAGAGGAGGCGGGATATCTTGGTTCGGGTTGTTTACAAGTTTGTCCATGAAATATTTTTTATTCCCACGTCTCGTCTGAGGACGCGTTGATGCTTCTGTCGCTTTTTCTTTCTTGAACGCAAGAAAATCGTGGCGATACTCAATAATTTTCTCGGGAGACTGACTCTTCAAAAACATATCTTTATGTTCGCGAACTAATATTTTACTATTTCTACTTTTTCTTTTGAAGTGGTATGCCTCTTCAGGTCCTGGATTTTGTACCGAAATAAACATCAGCGCATCATTTATAATCTCTTTATAATTTTTAACATCTGGTAAGTACCACTCCGAAGGACGATTCGACGGCATATGTATAATTGCTCTTTCATACTTGTCCTTGAGAAATTTATGCAGACTCCTTTCTATCAACTCTGCGAAACTTGTTCCAGTACTCGCCGCTTCTCGACGATAAAAAAAGACATAATGCAACTTAAACCCATTATTCTCAAGACCGGGGATTAAAAACGTTTGTGCGCTCTCCAACCGAGTACTTATTTTCTGGCGCGAGTTTCCAAGTCTGCTCATACCGATCTTTAAAAATGTTCGCCCATCCACCTTTTTGGATATGATATAAATATAAGAACGATTCACATCGTACGAAGATTTATCAGAACCTACGTGAACTTTTGGTGGGAACTGTTTTGTGTTGAATAATTGAGAAATTAACGGTTCAGTGGTGGAATATTCAATACCATCAACAACTAACCATGCATCTTCTTTTTCAGATTTTTCTTCTTTCCGTTTCTTGTATGATACCTTTGGCGCATACACTATATCGTCCTCATCGTTAGAATATCCCATATCTGCATTGCCGTTTGACTTCTGATTCGGCGGTCCGGCAGACAGTCCTGACGCCATTTTATCGTGTTATAATATGATGGGAAAATAACTAGAACCAAATGAGTGCCATATATTATCGTAGCCATTATCTTTCTTTTAATGTTGCTACTATTGCGATAGATGCTCAATGTAATTTCTTAACATTTTGGTTTGTTCTTCGCTTTCTTTATTTATACTCTCAATCAAACATTGGAAACTTATACCAATATTTGATTGTTCGTTTTTATCATTTGTCATTTGTCTTTGATATCTTGCTAGCTCTCGCAAACAATTTACAAAATACGAAAGGCGTATAATGTTTCGCAGTGAGTGGCGAATAATTTGGTTTGTAGGGTGCTTGTAACACAATTCTCTTACCCAAATGTTTTGTTTTAAATACTCTTCAAAATGTCGATGATTATCCAAGATCAAGAGGTGCTTATGATGTAAAAAGTAATCCAAAAATAGGTAACTGGGAATCAAGAGTGGTGGTGGTGGTGGGCTAAAGTAATATTCACGTAACAAAACAAATATGTTCTGGGTGTTGTAGTTTAGAACTCTTTTACAATTTTCATAAAAGACAAAACTTGGATAAAATGAAAAAATATTTAAAATCATTGATTCTGGTAACTCTGGTAACTCTGGTAACTCTTGCAATTTCATTTTTATGATATTAATACATAATCATTTTTGTCTTTTATTCTCATTGGATTGGTTGGATTTGTTAATTAGTTAGTTGTATTTTATAGCAATGAATAGTAATGTTTACTTGTTCGTTCATACCCTTTTCCTGTCGGACAATAATTGTGAGCCAACCAGAGCGGAACAAATTTGCTTTGGATAACTTGAACCGCCCATATTTCGCGAATAAGGCGGACTATGAACTTCTGACGAAGTGGACCAGTGACAAACGTACTGAATCCGCGCCAAGAACCATACGGCTTGTGCGAAATCACTTCTTCTTTCAATATTTGTTGGATTAGCTCTTTCCACCTTGGGTGTTGGCGCATTGTTTCGTAGCGAACTTGGGTATAGATATGTGCGTTTCTTGCGATGGTTTCGTCCAATGGCTTGAGGTTTTCTCTTTCTTTGCTGAGAGAATTTGAGACAATTTGACACAGGTACTTATTTTCTTGGGCATCATTTGTCTCCTCGCGCAGACAAATGTAAATATGAGAGTTTTGCATGTATCTTTCTACGTCGGATTCGGAAGGACAAGATGTTTCGTACCAGGATTCCATGTAGTTGCGGTGTTTGTTCTATGATTGGCGATTATAATTCAATTTTATTTTTGTCTTTTATTTTTTTGTTTTGTTTTGTCAACTCATTATTAAAATTCTAAATACTATATGTAGGCAATATATATAGACATTAATATAGATAATATGAACATTTCGTATATTTTGAATTATACGAAATGTCAGTTACTCTTTTTATCTTTTCGTCAGTTACTTTGATTATCTTTTCTTTGTATTTGGTGAAACATCTCGACAGAGATCACGAAATAAGTAGTGGCAGTGGTGGCAGTGCTGGTGGTGGGCGGTGGGCGGTGTCGATTTTGAAGAAGTTAGTAAACGAAAATTTTCGTTTTTTGCTTTGCCGACGATCATTATTTTCTCCTTTTTCGCCGGTTGCTATTTTTCATCCCTCATTGTGGAAAACGAGGTTAACAAGATTGATAAATATTGTGGTATTTTGTATTTACTCTTAGTCGGGATTATTTTGCTTCTTTCTAATTTTTTCATATTTACGCAAGAGAGGTTGCTGAAGCTCGCTGCGGGAACCAAGTTCTCCAAGGTCGGTAAAAACTTACCTCAAAAATGACATTTTCAAACAAGAAAAATGGCATTATTAAAACGCTGACAAATTTGAAGTTGCGATACTACATCAATAGTAACGTCGATAAAAAATTAAATAATGAAATTGATAACTTTATTAACACAATTGGAAATCTATTGTAAGATGTGGGTGGTGGGAGGGGGGGTCGCGGATTCAGATGAAATCGCGGATGTAATGCGAAATGTCCTTACAAAATAGGCGGTTCAATGCGAGACCTATTTTCACGCCATAATGTTTGTCATACTTTTTCAGAGTCTTCAGCGCAAGATTATAATAGGTGATCTTCTTTTTCATGTTGCTAATTTCTCGTTGTTGGGTTTTTCGGAGAAGCGCTTTTTCGGTTGCGCAAATCATCTCATTTATTTCGCATTCAAACTCCACTATTTTGAACGAAACAATCCTCCAAAACGGTTGGTCTTTTAGTGCAAACGAAAACTGCTTGTATTTTTCGCGATTCAACATCAGGAACAGAGAACGCACCTGCGTGACTTTGGCAAATTTTGTCACGTATTTCTTATCATGAACCAACTTCTTCTTAAGGTTTCCGATGAAAATGGAGTCCATCTTATTTCGGTTGAACGTTCTTGTGATGATGCGATGGCGTGATGTAATGGTGCAATGGCACATACAAGCTCGTCGTTTGTATTTCAATTTTTTTTATCTTCTATTCTTTTGCGTTTTTTTACGATTTTGCGACTTCATTTTGATAGCTTTTATAGAATTGAGGTGTTTTTTTTGGAAAGCCTTACTCTTATTGCGCGTTCTTTCCCATACTTTGGTGCGCAAATAACACACAATAGACATGCGGATTGCGTCTTTGGAGTTTGGTACCATTGGCAAATTTCCGTGCCATTCGTGGACGTCCATAAATAAAAGGTCCCCTTGGCGCACGTCGATGCCAATACCATACTGGGGCAAGCACGTCTCACCACCGGTGTAGGACCCCTTTTCTATTACCGCCAGATTACCGAAACCCTCTTCGTCGTCGCCGCTGTCCTTGTGAATAGAGGTCTGAAAGTTGATATTGGTGGTGATGGTAGTGAACGATGTTTTTGGTATTTTGAAGTTTGTTTCGTCCGCCTTTTGTCTTTGTTTTTTGTAAAATTTGTTTAGCATCTTTTGGTAATATTTGTCGATTGATTTGATGAGTGGAAGGGTTTTTTCAAATTTATCGGGGTGGGCGGCAGAAAATCTGGTTTCGCGGACTTCTAACGGAATTGGTTCGCCCGCTTTGCGGAATTGCATTTTCTCCTTGGCACCCCAGCGGTCAAAATATCCCAAAATAGCAGATTTCACTTTGGGATTGTTTCGCAAATTCCGCTTTTTGCTACCGGTCGTATTGCCACGATTGGTGGTGACCATTTTACTTGTGAACTCATAGGTGGCGTCGTAAAAGCTTTGTAACTCTTTTGGTTTGAGCACCTTTTTACGGAACTTGGCGAGTAGTTTGTGAGTATCTGCGTCGTATATGTCCACATTTGTGTTGAATATTTGAGAAATCTCGTCGGACTTGACAAATGTATTGGCACGATTTTCCATATTTTCATCATCAACCACTTTTGATATATATACCTTTCTCATAGCGGGTGATTATGTCTTATAATATGCTTAGATAATTAATCAAAATAGCCGATAGTGTTGATTTTGAAGTGATTTCTAATGCGAAAAATGGCGTGGTATTTGAACGCGGGGTCGTACACGTAGCGGGTCATTTTTAGACTCAAACTGTTGGTTTGGATCGCGACGAGGACTGCTTCCTTGTTGTGTTTGTAATCTTCGCTTTTGCCGTCATTATTTCTTTGAAACATTTACCTTTATTTGTATTGAGAGTTTGAGTTTTGTTTTTATATAATTTGCGAATGACTTAAACCTAAAATGGCACGTAGGCTAACGCGCAAATGAGGTTGGTTACTTATTTGAGAGCGAGTGCGAATAGCACATCTGATTCTTCCGACGATATAGATAATGGTGCGGTATGCCATGTTGTATGTCCTTTGTTGCTGGGCTTCTTTGGATTAATAGTTGTCATTTACATAACATTTTGTTCGGAAGAGTTATTTAAGTTTCGTTGTAGATGTAGTAGCAGATGAGGACGAATGTTGCAAAGGTGATTGCTCCCGCGATTGCCTTTTTGTCATTTTCCATTTTTGGGATTGATATATTTAAAGTATTGGTTGGTACTTTATATGTATTTTTGTCTTGTTAAATTTATGTCCACGTTAATCTTTTACAGATATGTCATACAAAGCCACCAAATCAGTTATGGTACCCCAAAATCGCATTATATCCGTTTTGAAATTACCCCAGAAATGAGTGGAAAAAAAAAGAAATGAGTTTGAAAACACAACACCCCTATTTACGAAGCATCAAACCACAAAACGACAATAAAAAATGGGGAAATTTCCCTGCCTTGAACTGCCAAATATGTACCTACTTTTTATTATTTTTTGGGTGTATGGTGTTCTTTACCTAATATGTAGTGCCTTTGCCGTGTAACGCTTCCAACTGTTTCTCTAGTTCGGTTCTCTGTTGTTCGGTTAGAATTTTTCTCAGTTTTTTCCCGCTAATCCAAACGTTCCTCTGACCCGCCTTTGCCTCGTCATCCATCATGATGATGTTCCGTCCCCACTCTTCCCAGGTTTGTAGTCTTGTTCCTCCATACGCGAATATTTGTTCGCGTTCGCGAATTCCCGAAATGACCCTAATGTCGGGGAGTTGTCGTTGTAAGTGGGCGAAAAACCCTTCTGGATACTGATCGTTCCACATACAAGACGAGATCGTCTCTTTGAACAGGCTCTCACTATCACAATGCTCTAATGCGAAAAGCTGTCCATGATTGTTTCCTACCATACTCTGCATAAGAGTATCCGAGTCCTCCTCGTCATCACCATATAACGCGCAAATAAGATGAAGTCCGTTGAAGTTCTCCTTATATCCGTTGTCATCTAGGTATACCTGCCACCACCTCTCTGAGGGAGTTTTGTATACAGCCATTGCTTGGAAACCGCGAGGAGTATTGAATGTTGTGCCAAAAGGCGGGGGTGAATTAGCAATATTCGCCTAGTTGATTTCAATTTTTTGGGCATGTTTGTCCTACAAAATGGCAATAAAAAATGGGAAAAATCCCTGCCTTTTGCTGCAAAATTGCTGCCTATCTACCTACTCTTTATTTAGTTTTCTTGTTTATACCCCCACCACCTCACCTATAGATCCTCCCAAGAGTCGGGCACATCATCTTCCTCCTCCTCGGCTGCCTCCAGTTCGTCCGGTAAACAACCGCCCATGTGCGCCAGTTGATTGGCTTGTCCGGTAGAGCACCCCAGACACTCGGGCAACTCAGTAGGAGAGCATGGCTCCGCCTCGCACGCTGATTGGCGGATGAGTACGGTTGGCGAAGCTGGTGGTGTTCCGAGTTCACAAGCCCACACTGGCTCTTTTTGCTGGGTTACAATCTTAGCATTCGCGCGCTGCGCCTTGTTGATCTTCTCCATCGTTTTGTTGATTTTTGTGGTAACAGTCGTGTATTCGTGGTATATTTTTTGTAGTTTTTTGTTCTGCTTGATGGAGAGTCCTGAGTCTGTATTTGCCATGCACTCAGAGAGTTTGAGGTGTAGGCGACGCGGATCTTCCCATTCAAGCGATGTATTTGACAGCGTTGTAAACTCCAACAATGCCACGATATCCTTCTGACACTTCGCTTGCTGTTGCAGCTGCTTTGGCAAGAGAGCGTCGGTTGTAGTGGACAACTGGCTCTTTGGCGCTGAGGCGTTGGCTGGGGCTTGGAGTTTCATCTTCTTCCCTAGCAAGAGAGGTGTCCACACGCGCTGGATTCCGTAGCGAGTTGTCTGCTTCATGACGTTGTCCTTGTAAAAGAAGTTGGGCTTGGTGAAATACCATACAAAGAAGCACACAGCAATGTGTATGTTCTTCTCAGCAAGGTACCATTCTGCTTCTGCGCTGAACCACTGCGATATGAGAACGCGCACAAACTTATAGAGCCGTTCGGTTTCAGCCTGAGACTTGGGCAGAGCATCACTCTGACGCATGTCATAGATCCAAACTTCGCCACTTGGGGTCAAGTTACACTCAACGGTTGTATTGGACCGCCTGCTGAAGTCAGCAGCCATGTCGCTGAAACGCTGAGCCAGGGTTGTTGGGTCCCTCCCTAGCTCGTGCGACATCATGCGGGCCACTCGCTGAATGGGGTCTTGGTTGTCGGGAGAGCCAAGAGTCCAGCACTTGCTCTCGTAGTTCATGGCTCCAACCTTCTTATTCCACTTGTCAGCGAGCTTGTAGAAGGTGCGCGGAAGGTTCTGCGAGATAGAGGACATGTTCAAACGATAGGGTGTCTGAGCGCGGGTAATCGAATTTTCTGTGTGTTTGCCAAAAGGCGTTGATATAGAGTTATACCTACAAATCGTTTCAATTTTTTTTACAACCATGTATTTTCCGTGTAAAATTGCGAGTTTACTCGTGTTCCAGAAATGAGTAGGAAAAAACAGAAATGAGTAAGAAAAAATAAATAATAAAAAATAGGTTAATACCTTGCCTTATGCTGCCTTATTTTTCTACTATTTATTTACAATTTGTCTTTTTATGGGTTTTTCATTTTCTTATTTTTTTGGATTTGGATTTTTAATCATCTAGTTTCACCTCCCTGGTCTCCGGGTTCCACTCACCCACATAAGTGGTGAGGTCGTAATCTGAGTCATGTTCCCAGACACAGTTGTCCTCATTCTCAACTACATATGTGGTGCCTTCCCAGAACACTAGGAAGTGGTCAGCATCTAGTTTCTTAACGGATCCGTTTTTCTTTTCGATAGAATCGGCTGCTGAGTCCGACTCTTTCTCGGCTTCCTCGTCTGATATTGGCTCGGACTCTAATTCCTTATCAACATTAGCGGGCTCTTGCTTGGAAGTTTCACTGGCTTCCTCGTCGCTGGCTCCAGACTTGGTCTCTTCTACGGGAGCGACGGATTCCTTCTTGGGAGCCAGTTTCTTGGGAGCCGGTTTCTCGTCTTCCACACTGGCTTCCTCGTCGCTGGCTCCAGACTTGGTCTCTTCTACGGGAGCGACGGATTCCTTCTTGGGAGCCAGTTTCTTGGGGCGTCCAGCTTTCTTGGGGACCGGTTTCTCACCTTCCACACTGGCTTCATCGTCGCTGGAAGTAGATACCGTCTTCACCGCCCGGGATGACTTAGACTTGTCCAGAACCCAGTACTCGTCCGGTAGACTAATACCATATTGTTCCTGAATCAAGGACTCCACCTCAGAGCGTTCCACCCCACGCTTCTTGAGCCAAGTGCCAAACGAAATTTCCTTCTTGCCTTTCGGGTCCACATAGCACAGCATAGAGCATTTGGAGCGCTGCTCCATTGTTCCATATTGGTGATTCGCTTTCGCGCAAGCCTTGCAGAATTCAGAATCCTTTGCCGGGCGAGTCAGGCAAGGGCTGAAGAGTCCTCCGTCAACCTTGAGAGATTGGCAAGTTCCGCTGTAATCGACCTCCGCGAGATACGGAAATGCGATTTTAACTTCAACTTCAACCTCAACCCCATCTTTGAGCTCTTTCTGAATGATCTTCAGCGGGTTCTTCTTCAGCTCCTTGGAGGTCAGGTTGGTGATCTTCTTGAGCGCCTTGGGTGCTTCAGCAAGAGGTGCTTCTTGGACAACTTCCGGTGCTTCAACTTTCTCGGCAACGTCATCGCGAGGAATGTTCTTAGGCGGCGAAGAACTTTCTTCATCGCCAAAAACATCCTCCATGATCAGTCCGTAGAGCTGTTCATCACTTGGGGTGTCCTTGATCCCTTGTTCGTTGAGAACCTTAACGGCACTCCGACAGAAGAAGGACAGGGCAAACTCAGTGTGGCTCTTTCCGAACTGGGCAGTGTACGACGACATGTTTGAGAATGTAGAAGACTGGAAGCTTGAGAGTAGATAATGTGTGTGTTGGTCTAGGACCGATAATGCCTTAAACTGTGGCGCAGATTTCATTTCAATTTTTTACATATTTTTTTCTGTTAAAAACACAAATTTTAAAAACTCGCACTTTCCGAAAAGTGCGAGTTTTTACTCGTTTATTTGGTAAAAGTGCGAGTTTACAGAACTTGGGGTATTTTAGGATTATATACAAAACTCGCACTTTTATGAAAAATACTACTTTTTACTCGCACTTTTCGTAAAGTGCGAGTTTTTGCTCACATTTTATGAAAAGTGCGAGTTTTTGAGTGTTTGACAATTCACATAAAATACCCTCTTTCTAAAATTGATATTTTTGACACGTTATCGCTAAAGGCATCAACTCCCGAAAGGGAAATTCAATAAATAAGGCAATCTCCGCTATTACACACGAGAAACGCGATGTCTGGCTCTAACGCTCTCTATGAGAACCAAGTAGCCGGCGCCAATGACCTCATCCAAGCGTTCAACGAACCAGATTGTTGCTGGGCTATCATGATAGCCCTTATGCAATCTGGTAAGTCTGGTATCTACATGATGGTTGGTGCCGAACTACTAAGGCTCGGAAAGGTAAGTAAAGTTGTCATCATCAGCGCTAACTCTGATGTCGAGCTCAAGAACCAGACCAAGGACACCAAGCAGTTCTGGCGCGCTTACCGTAAGTATCTTAGTTCCAACGGCATTCTTGACGCAGATGCCGCAGCAGACTGGGTGGATGATGCGAAAGATTTGTTTTCCGTTATTTGGGGCACAGAACTTAAAAAAAAAACAGAAATACTCAGCAATACCCTAATCATCTGGGATGAGAGCCACTATGGACAGACCAATAATCAAATGATTGATGAATGGTTCCGCGTCCAAGGGATCAGTCCCGATGGTAGTGGTTGCGCTAACGGAAACATTGTGTTGTCTGTGTCAGCGACTCCATTTAGCGAGTGCATTGACATCGAGAAGCACGGTCAGACCAAGAAAGCGGTACGTGTCTCTCCCGGTCCTAGCTACTGGGGTGTGGAGCAGATGTTGGACTGTGGCGTCATCTTGCCGTTTGATATTGATCAACTTCCGATAATGCTGGACGAGCTCAAAGATGCGCGTGCTGATGGGCGGAATGCTGCCATCATTCGTCTCAGCGGAAAACAAGCAGCGTTGGAGAGTTCTATCAGGCGTCACTGTGCCGAGAAACAGATACTTTGTCAAGATATGAACGCTGGCTCGGATGAAAAGGACATCAACGCTCTGTTGAGTTCAACCGACGAACCAATCGTTGTGTTGATTAAAGGGATGCTTCGTATGGGGAAACGGATTGAACACAAAAACCGGCTTCTTTGGTGCCTTGAACCAACGACCGACCCTAATCACGATACGACGCTCCAAGGTCTATTGGGCCGGTGCTGTGGCTATATTGAAGGTGGTAGTGGTCCAGACATCAAGGTCTACCTCTCTCCCAGGCAAGTTCAAAACCTCGAAGACTGGGGAGCGAACAAGGCTGGCAAGGCTATGAATGTCAAGAAAGTGGGTAGGGCTCAGCGAAACCCAGAAAAAACCGGATACCCGACAGTTCCGTTGAGAGTCTTTCTCGCGTCCAAGCCAGCAAATACTACGAACCAGGCATGCATACCGGATATTTTGAATGCTCTCATCATTGAGCGTGGTAATGACAAAACGGCAGACTATGCCCGGAGTATTCTGGCTAACGGCACCACGTCCAAGGTAGACTTCAACAATCTTGAAAAGAAGACTTACAAGGGAGTTTCCAAACGGCTAGAAGATAGCTACTCGGCAAAAAAACCATTCAACGAACCGAAAATGAGTTGCGGTTGCAAGCTTGACCAGATCAGAGTATGGTATTCAGGTGAAACCATATATGGTGGATATGTGTATGTTCAGTACAAAACCAACATAAAAACGGAAAACTATGGTTCGCTCATGATGGTTGGTAACACAACCGGGCGAGAAATCTTTGCTCACAAGCATGAAGATGGCACTGAGCATGAGCAAAATGGATCCGCAAAATTTAAGATTGGTACCGAAACGGCTGATGACGTTGAAGCCATGAAAACGGCCATTGAAGATATAATTGTATGGTTTCGTGAGTTCCAGTCAGAGCATGTCACGACTGGACAAGAAATCACATCCGACTGCAACGGTTATTCGTTCAACGGCATCTTGGTAAGCCCTGAAGTGCTCACAGCATTGAAGCCTGGTGGGAGCATCTACGAGCACATCAAGGTAAACCACCGACTTCTTCTTGAACTTGTCCCGGGTAAGGGACGTCCGCCGAAAGACCTACCTGCTGGCTACAAGCGATTGGCGACGATCAAGTGGGTCTAAATCATCACGGGCGAGGGGTGGGGGGTGAGGTGTGAATAGGGTCATATGTAAAACAAAGAAATGAGTTAGTATCTCATTTTTTACTTTTTCGCAACTTTGTTACGATTTGTAAAAAAATTGAAATGGTTTCATGCTACAAACCCAGAACTATCATCGCCTGGGGCAAACTAGTTTTACCTCGGCTACCATACCATACCGGACTACCATGTCCAAGCTCCAGCCTTGCTTCTTCTTCGCGCCTAGAGAGGAACTGTATACCGGGGAGGAAACGCCGCTAGATTTACTGTTGAACGGCATCTCACTCAGCAGCGACATACAGAACCATATCAACGGGTTTTTGGACGAAGAGCCGGAGCACCCTTACATGTGGGAAGGACCCGATGCTTATTTAATATACCACGACGACCTAAATAACGAACAGCGCTTTCTTATTGATGAGGACGAGAAACACTGCTTTGAGCATGAGATAGAAGGTGATTTTATAGTAAATGGGGGAGTTTTCACGGATTATAATCTATAAAAAAGACAAAAATGAATAAAGACAAATCTGCAGGGCAATAGCCCATATTTTTTATTGTTTCGTAAAAATTGAAACATACCACCACCGCTTATAGCAAATACCAGTTATGACGCAACGCGTTTTTGACCAGGCTTCGTGGCGAGTCATCAAGGAATTTGTCGGAATTTACGGAATTAAAATGGACTATTCTACCATCTGCAAACTTCATGTGGGTGATATCCACGACGCGTTGAGATGGTCTGAGATTATACCGCCGACCTTTATATACAACTATCACAAGAATCCAAAATCATGGAAAGCGCGGTTATTGAAACGGGCGAGTCTGGGATACAAAAGTCGTCAGTTTTACGAAGAGTTGAAGTTGAAAATTGACATTTACGAAGAGACCAAGACCCAAGGTAATAAATAAAAGACAAAAATACATAAAAGGTAGGTAGTTTCGGCAGGGCAATAGCCCATATTTTTAATTGTTTCGTAAAAATTGAAACGACACTCGTTACTATTGACGCTTACACCACTACTAGGATAGTTTCCAAACTTCCACCCCGGTATTTCCAATATGTCCGCTCCACAAAGCCACAAGTTTGCTCAGGCTGCTTGGCTTATCATCCGCGAATTTGCAGGCATTTATGGAGTTGAAATGGACTATTCCAAGTTCGGTACCCTATCTGTAAGCACGATCGAAGATGCGATTAATTATAGCAAAATACCTATCTTGATGGGAAGCACTCGGCGCGAGAGCAAATACTTTCGTCACCCTAAAGCATGGAAGTCATTCTTGCTGAAACGGGTTTCGTCTGGATACAAAAGTCGCAAGTTTTACGAAGAGATAGCACAACGGATTATATTCAAAGATATAGCGTGGAGGTCGCAAAATGCCCACCTGATAAAATTGAAGGAGGGTGCTGAGGAGCGCATTCGGGAAAAACGGTGGGCGCGCATTAAAGCAAAACAGGCAAAGTGGGGTAGTGTATCACAAATATAGGTAATAATTACATACAAAAATACTACAAATAATTTATATACTTGTCATATGTGTATTTTTGTTTCAAAAAATTGAAATGGATTATCTCTGATAACAAACTATCCATTCGCGGTGTATTTTGTACAATTCGCACACACTCTCTGAGATGTCCATTTCCCCGCTCAACGACCCACCCATGACGATATGTCCGGTTTCAAGTCCGGACGACGACAAGAACCAAGCCAAATGTATGACCGAGTCTCAGTCCGCTCTAAATATGTTGGAGGTTTTGAATGAAGCACATCATTCGAATAACCAAGATATTTTGTGGCATTTACAGAACTTCCAGGTAGATGGTGAGTTGCCTTCTTTTGCACAGTACATCTATGAACGTGTAGACAGGGTGACAATTAAGGAAATCCACGATTCCCTTCACAAATGTCGGTGTTGTAAAAGGCACTGTAATCACCACCATATACAAGATGACAATCTAGGCGGGCGGTGTCCGTGTAAATGTAGGCATTACCGGAGACAGTTGCGCGAGGTTATTGACTTTATTGACTCTGTTTAGAAACAAAAACATTAATTAGGGTGGTTTGTGGCAAGGTATTAACCTTTAGTGGGGCAGCTCGTGGCAAGGTATTAACCTTTTTATTTTTTATTTTCATATTTGTGGTTCTTTTCATCATTGACTGCTTGTGTGAAAAAATTGAAACATCGTCAGTTTTAGGTTTGGCTTTCACGACAATAAAAAAGCATTACAAAAGCAACATGTCAGTATCACGCCAAGAAAAGGAGAGAAGCGAACAGTTTACAGGAGCCTTAAATGAAATATTGGATCTCATTGAAGATATCATACCACATATCAATGAAAACGATTATTTGAAAGCATGCAATAACCTGAAACTACTAAACGACTTGCGGAATGGAGGAACGGTTGTTCAATATGTTCGTCATGTAATAGAAAATGTACAGTCAAATGAAGTTGTCATCGAACATGAGCGCCGCGCACTGAGAAAGATACGCCCAGAGTACATAGAATTGACGGACTCTGAAAAATTGAGCAAGGGGTGGAAATGCTGTCCAAAATGCGACCGCATTGTCAAAAGTCTGAATATCCACAAAAAGTCTGATGTCTGTCGCCGAACCCGGGAAAGTAAAACGTTGAGTGTGTTGACAACTTCGCCAGACATAAATAACAAACTGGTTTTGATACATAAAATACGGGCCTGGGCAATTAAAACACACAGATACCGCTATTACTAGAACAAAAAAAATTGAAACTCTCTGTTATGAATTAACATTATTACACACGAAAAAGAGAAATACCGAACCATGAAGAAACATTCTTATGTGATGGTGACAAGCGGGCAAGATGTTGGTAGAATCGCACAAGTTATTGATTTTCTCCACGACAAATCTACTTATGCTATTATGATCAACGACAACGGATGTATACGGTTTATTTCGCGTAATAATTTGCGCATACCCACAAAACAAGAAAAAAACAAAGATAAAAAACAACACAATCGCGAACTCCAGTTGGACCGCAAACAAAGAGCGTTTTTGAATAGTTTTATCTACACAGAACGTACAGAAATGTAATAATTTTGGCAGTTTTTAGGCAGTTTTTAGGTAGTTTTTAGGCAGTTTTTAGGCAGCAGTATTTTTAATTTAAAATTGATTTTTACACCTTGATATTATGAGTATTTGTCACACTTGCTACATTCTTCCACTATGAATGCCACAGCGACCACGAAGAGCAAATATGGAAACACCGACAATAACGATACTTTGTTGAGAAGAATTACAAAAATGTCTAGGGAACAATTGAGTTTTCGTTTAGAAGAACTACTTCAAGCAGATTTGTCTTTTAATTCTTCTGAAAGGAGAAATCTGTATATAGAAATGGGTATGATTGTGATCAAATTGAGAGATTGAGGAATTGATAATTCGTGCCACATAAATTTAAATTCATATTTTCAAAACGCAAAAAAACATATTTTTTCATTTGCAAATCTTCTTCATAGTTTCAATTTTTTTGTTCTGGAAAAAATTGAAATGAATTTTGAGTTATATGCTTGGTCTCATCACTACTTTCGGGTATATCTCCTATCTCGTTCTCCATACAGAATCATGGCTTCCAACAACAACACTATCGCAATTCCTTCGGTATGCCTTCCGCGGGTTTACCATAAGTTTGACGCGAACTATGTTGAGGGAATCTTCTGCGAGCTCTTCGGACCAGACATGTATGGCAACAGCTGTGTAGACAAGGTCGATATGGTCTCCAGGACCGACCGCAACACCGGCGAACCATTTCACGTGGTTTTCATCCACTTTTCCGACCACATGTATTACTCTGAGTACTTGAGTGATTTTGCGACACGGATTGGCAAAAATGAGGAGGTCAAGATCCAGTACAACCCGCCGTGGTTCTGGAAGGTTCGCAAGAACAAGGCTGCCACTCGCAAGGAAGTTCGCGCCGGACCTCGCATTATGAGCCGCAAAGATGAGGCAGAAATCTTGAGGGCGCAGTCAGAGATTCTGCAAGGCCGCAACGACGCATCCGAAGATGCGTCCAACGGAGATACATTGGTTCAAGCACGCCGCGTGTGGACCAATCATCTTGCCCAAGAACAAGAAGAAGAAGACGCGCTCAACCGCCTCAAGGAAGAGGATCTCAAAGAGGACTGGCCACCCCCACTTGAGTGGGGGGAAGATGCCGATGTCGCAGAAGTTCGGTAATAAAAACATAAAAACATAAAAACATAAAAACATAAAAATATAATTTAAAAAAAGAAATATAAATATTGATGGGATACTATCCCACACCTGACTGGTTGCCCGAGTGGTCTAAGGGGTCAGACTCAAGTTCTGATGTATTCGTACGCGTGGGTTCAAATCCCACACCAGTCATTTTTTATTTTCACTTTTACAAACTGACAACTTCTCATTTCGGGATTTGGGCAGCATATTTCTCTGCAAATACAACAATAGTCTATTACACTCTTCATTTATAACCACATTGTTATTTTTATCTATACAAATATTTGAATACTTCTCTATTATTTCTTCCAATTTGTCAAACGGCATATAGTACAATGTACCCCTTTTCTTTATACTTTCATATTCATCTATTTCATATATCAGGACAGATTTCATACATTTAGGGGTGTTCCAGAAATGAGTGGGAAAAAAAAGAAATGAGTCTGTTTTTTTACCTGATTTAATAATACTTTTTCATGTATTTGACAACACCATATAGCTAAAATGGTCTAACAAATTCGGACAATGACACACATAGATTTCGCCTACTCTCAGATTTTTGTCTTTTAAATTCAAACGACACTCCATTATTTTTTTGCTATCTCCCTTTTTATCCGTGTTGCTTTCTCCAATCAAGTAACGCCCCAGCAGCTCGTAGATATTCTCTTCTGTGTAGATACCAACCTTTTTGTTGAGATAGTGTACTATTTCTTTTTCATATTTATAGTATTGAACCGTTTGGCAGATGCTCGCCAGCTCTTGTTTGCGATACAAAACATGCTCTTCTATATTGTAATTCTTGATATATTCTTCTTCCAATCTATGATGACGCGACGAACGACGCAGGCGGAGATGCCGAGGTTCGCGGAATTCTTCATACAATTTGCACGATTTCCTGATCATATCTTTTACAATCATTTCATGGGTTGCTGTTATTTCAATTTTTTAAAATTGAAACATTTGCCCTTCTTGTTTCTTGGACACACGCAGACATTTATTCTATTTTGGTCGCACAAATTATGATTTCCGTAGAACATAATTTGAACCCTTCTTTCGTGAGGCGGCCTATATCGAGCGAGGAACAAGCTAAACTTGACAATATTCAAAACAAGTTGCTCAAGAAGCACAAGGAGGTTCGCATCAAACGGGCGATTTCCAAGCATTTCGTGTTCGACGATGCTTGGTTCAGGAAATCCTTCATCGTGATTGGTCGGCCGGATCAAGACATCGAGCAACTTTACCAGAATGATACTTTTGAAAATCAAAGACAATTTGGCCGCAACATTTGTCTGGCTTTTCACGACCTTAACGTCACTCACGTCTTGGCTGTCGCGCCCACACAGTCTGGTAAAACGGGCTCTATGCTCGCAATCATTCGCGAGTTCAACAAAAACGACGCCAAGTATCGGGTTGATTATGACAATGTATTCATTTTCACCGGACATTCTTCTATTGAGTGGACCCAACAGACCAAGCAACGTTTCCCGGATTCTATGCACAAGCGCATATTTCACCGCAATCAGCTTGGGCTATTTATCAAATTGGTCAAGGACCTTGACAATGTTTTGATCATATTTGACGAGTCTCACGTTGCTAACAAATATGGACAAACGTTGTATTCGCTCTACAACAAACTTGGCTTTTTCAATATCAAGCGCCTTTATTCTAAAAACATCAAGATTGTTCACTTTACGGCTACGCCGGATTCGCTTTTGGACAAGGTTGACATTTGGCGCAATTCTTTGAAGGTTCTTCACATGGATGTGCCGGAGAAGTATGTTTCTATTCACACTTATATGCTAAACAAACAGATTTTGGAATGTAAACCTCTTATTGGGAATCACGACAATATTTCAAATATTTTGACTCACATTGATGTTCACAACCCTTTTTACCATATTATTCGTACTCCTCGCGGTCAAGCTCACCATGACTTGATTCACGACTTTCAGTCGGTTTTCAAATCTTTGGATTTTAAATACATTTCGGAGCCTTCTTATCGCAAGAACAGCGCAGATTTATATTCTTTGCTTCACAATAAACCTTCTACGCACACGTTCATATTCATCATCGACAAGTTGAGGTGTGCTAAATCTATTCCTATACAAAATATTCAAATCTGTTATGACCGGTTTGTTATCAAACCTTCTTACGATTCAATCGCCCAGGGCTTGCTCGGCAGGTGCACCGGCTACCACGACAATCATTCTCATATACGCATTTTCACTTTCAAAGATTTTATATTATCGTACGCACAACGCGACACATTTTACAAACACAATATTTTACTTCCTTGCTGATTTTACTTCATTCTTTGGGATTTGGATTTTTTTTGGGTGTATTATCTATATGAGCAAAACTTACAAAACAATTCCTAAACGCTATGTTCCACAACATTTAAGCAAAGCAGACAAAATAATACAGAAAAAGGGTATTATTAAATCTCAAAAATTATACAAAAAAGGGAAATATGTCATGCGCGAGAAAATCAAATCATTCAAGAACAAACAATCGCCCCACATTACTAAAGCACAGTTACTTTACAAAAGTAATATTATTAAACCGTCTAAAGAATTGGCAAAAAAGACAAAATGTAATATTAAGGGATTGCGCAAAATATTCAAAAAGGGACAAGGTGCGTATTATTCAAGCGGGAGTAGACCGAATCAAACACCACATTCATGGGCATATGCGCGTCTTGCAAGTTCTATTAGTGGCGGCAAGGCGGCGGGCGTTGACTACAGCATTCTAGAGAAATATTGTTCCAAAAATTCCAAGGCACTAAAACTTGCTAAAAAATCAATGAAAAAATATAAGAAGGGTATGAAACGCGTACCTCAGGTGCCGCTATCTTATTCGAAACCTAAAAATAAAACTCAAAACAATAAAAAAACAAATGGTATTTCATAACAGTGTATTAGTTTGATTTCAATATGTAAATTAAAGCCGTACCCAAAACCCCAGCCAAAGCGTACGGTGCAATGGCGGTGGCGGGGGGGGTGGAGGGCGGCGGGTTGATATCTTCGTTAAATATGCGATCAAGCTCCCTTTCATTCTCACTACCCAAAGGATCCCCCCCTCCTCCAAATTCAAGGGTTTTTGTTTTTTTCATTGATTTCTTTTTTTTACTTTTCGCCAGGCAGTGTTGGCGCTGTGAAAATCCTTTCGGTTTCTTACAATTAATACTGTCCTTGTATTTTTTGCTCCATTTGCGCCCCTTTTTCTCTTTTTTTCCTTTTGTCCTTTTTGTTTTTTTTCTTTTGTGTTTTTTTTTCATACCGCCACCTGTTTGACAACAATACTTGGTAATGCCGAGTTCTGCGAAAAGAGGTAAATTTAACTCTAACTCTAAACCTATACCGGCTTTAATGTCATTAAAATTAATATCTACTCGGGTTGTAATATTTCTTTCGGAATTATCTAGTTGGTCATGTAAGTAACTCCTCATTGTATTACTAAATTGTTCATCAATTTCATCAATATTTGAAGTTTCAATGTATAAATTGATAAGTTCATTTATTAATATTTGTTTATTTTCAATTAGTTTACCAATAACTACATTTACCGCTTCCTTATAATCTGTTTGATAATTTCCATTATTAATATTGTTATATTCGGTTATTTCCTCTGATACTTTGGACATCTCTTTTTTCAAATATTCAAAGTGAAGATTCGCAGTTTCAAGATCATAGTTTGGTTTATTTTGATTATTGGCAATTGGCTCAACAAGCGGGGGGGTAATATTTCCGTCAAAATCCGTTGAAGGCAGCGCATCAAAATGCCAACCATTTACAGTATAACCGGATTCATTTATAATCCGGATTACCGCGTCATTATCTTTCCTAACATCCTCATTCCCCTGTAAAAAAGGAGGTTCATTTCTAGGAGGTGTATATACACCTATTTTGATTTCACCTAATTTTAATTTTGCGAATTCTGGTTTTTTTCTTCTAACGCTATTCATCAATTCCTGAAAATAAAGTTGTGCACCAAATACTTCCAAATCAGTTGCAAATATTTTATTTGCTTTCATACGTTCTAAATGGGCAATCAATTGTTTTTGCGCCAACTCATAATCGTCATTACTGGCATTTGTATCAAGTCCGTGATAAGAAGCCAATAACCACGCTTCGCCTTTTTTTCCAGGATTTTGAATTGTGATTTTTTTAAATTCCTCAATAGACACGTCTATTTTTTTAAGGAGACCCTCGACAATATTTTGTCTCAATGTTTTATGATCGATTACACCAATTATAGTATCTAGTTGGATGTAACTTGAAAATATATTGTTAAGACCTTCTTTTAGTGCGTGGAAAAAACAATTCCCATCGCCTTCAACATTTATTACATCGGAAAGTGTAAAACGTCCAGCCATTAATTATATAAAACTCCATAAAATATTTAAAAATATGTAAACAACCCTGACTAAGAAATGATGTTTTACAATCTAACATGTGCCTGGTGTTTCATCGCCAACTCCACCTTATTGAATATAGAATGGCCTGATGGAAATTCTCAATATTACGGAACAATTATCAATAGTTCGCTCATAAAACTTGATGGTGTTTTTCCAAATTCGCGATACTTCTCCTTTGAAATGTATGACTTACAAACATGGAAACCGTTTTGGGATATACACGATGACAATATAAACGCCCCCGTGAATCCATACAATGATCCCACTATACCATACAACAACAGTCTAAAGTATCACATTGATTTAAATATTGACAATCATTATGAAGATAATCAAGACCAATATTACCTTTTGATTTATCGCATTTATATGGGGGTTAATAATACAGGAAGTGTTCAGCTTCCAATTTTGTCTTTATTTCACAACAAGAAATGGAATTACATTGAACCTTGCGACGACAAAACCCGTCCAGTTATTGATATCCAGGACACTTCCCCCCAATATTCACTGTATAAACCAAATGAAAATGACAACTTCTATCCACCACAAAACAAAAGTAATTTATTTATCAATTACGATGCAAAATACATGATTGCATTTTACAACAACAGTCTGGATAGTTTTACGGGCGCCAAGATTCAACTTAAACTACCAAGTTATCCAACCACCATACAGAACATAGCTAAAGGAAAATATGATGTTCGGTATTTTTCGGTCAGCATCGTTGATCTGAGTAGTCCACGTCAAACCACACAAACAATCAGTGATAATATATTGAAAAATCATTCAAATGAAAACGGCGAGGTTTGTCTTTATTTGTTCTGTCACAATCTTCAAAATATATCACTTCAACTGTTTCCACCCACCACGAGCGATCATAATTGTTCAGGTCAGACGCAATATTTTGGGGTACTATATAGACAGTTGTTGCCACAGTTTGTAAATGAAATTCCAGACACACCAGACGCAACCCAAAGTAAACTCATGAAAATGATGGGAGATTATTATCCAGAAATGAAATGGTTTTAAAATTTTAACATCATGTCAGATGCTTGTTGTCAAATTTAGGAATTGTGATTAATAAAATATTCGATAACTATATAATGAATAAATCAAAGAAGGCGCAGAGTGGTAAAAGAACTACCAGAAAGAAACAAAAACATTTAGACAAAAAGGCAAAGCGTGGTGGGGCGACAAGTACAAGTAAAAGGCTGAGGCCCCTTGCTTCAGCGGGACCCCGGCTGGGAACGAAATCCCGGATTACCGGAAACGAAAACTCATCAGTAAATTCATCAAATAACAATTCTAGTAATCAAGACAGTTCCCAACCACCCTCTCTCCAAAGGCCTCGGGGCACGAAGACGGAAACTCATCCGGGTTGGTGGGTTGGTGGGTTGGTGGCGTTTGGCTTAGTGGGCGTCATCTTGGGACAATAATTTACGATAAATGTTCCGGACAATTACACATTTGAACATTTAAAACGCCGACTTAATCTAGATATCAAAAGATAAAGTCCGGTATCCCATATTTCAACTAAAATATAATAACTATATATATAATGAAACCACGTTCTAAAACAAGTAGAAAACCGTTGAAGAAAAAACAAAATGGTAAAAGAACTACCAAAAAACATAAACAAACACACCAAGCACGGCGCAAAAAGAGCCGCGGTATGATTGGGGGGGTGAGGGGGGAGGGGACCAGCGCCGTCGCGGATAAGGATATAAGGTATTTCCGCCGCCACCCCTCATCCAACGAAAATGAGCCGCCGCCCCATAATCTAGCGGAGAATAAGCCAGTCGACAACCTCAGCGTGCAGGATCTCGCTGAAGATTTTCACAAAATACCACCCAAGAAGTACCTTTTTGTCGGTTATGCGGCATTATCGCTTTTTTTTGTCGGTTATGCATTATTTGGGAATGACCTAAATTAAATCCGTTGTTTTAGTTTTTAGATAAAATTATTCCGCTTACCATCATAAATATACCAAATACTTGTTTATTTGTTAATATCTGGTCGTTAAATATATAATCGGCGATAAAACTGGTAACAATGGTCAACGCTTGAATTTGAGATGTAATGCTACTCGCAGAATTATCCTTCAGCAGCCTAGTCATATGATAAGAACTTAAAATAGTCAAGGCACTGCTACCCATAGAGAATTGCAGCTGTTTGTGGGTGATATCTTCCAACTTGAGCAAGTGTTGGTTTCTCACAAGGTAAACGAAGTTTCCTAACATTGTTGTAAATTGTATGAGAGCATAGCCGGTATAATTGTTCAGTTGTGTAATGGCTACTTTGCGAATGAATGGATTGATACTGTAACATAAAAAAACAATGATGACTTGATGTTTCATGATTTATATAATATATATATGGGTTCAAAATTTTTTATGTTATTTCTAATTCTCAAAATGGGAAAACATAGAATAAAATCGTTGTAATGAAATAGAAAATACACTTTCACACTCGTTGTTTCTTGATTCTATATTTTTGAAACATACGATGGTTGGTAATTTCTTCGGATATATTTTTGTGACTTTTACCATATTTCCACATTCACTTATCCATATACTATTGATGCTTGGTGCGAATTCATTATTGGTAATTCTGTAAAGAACTGGTATTGGTAGTTGTTCCATATGTTGCTTATAAAATAAATAAGTTATTATATTATTTCAATTTTTATCTATAAATAAAAATCCAAACTATTATTTTTTAATTTTTTGAATTTTTTTGAGAATTGAAAAAATGATTCCCCCCCCCCCCCCCTCATTACTT
>Ga0228631_1000074_pt1 | contig 62310 bp, 132 predicted proteins | sample 39DmetaG_FD_183049 | JGI IMG/M metagenome (GOLD analysis project Ga0228631, IMG submission 183049) | Seawater microbial communities from Monterey Bay, California, United States - 39D | ecosystem: Environmental > Aquatic > Marine > Coastal | place: USA: California | collected 2016-09-28
GTTTAAGTGGTTAACCTACTAAAAGTGTTTGGTTAGAAATTTCTTCTTGTTTGTTTTCGTAGGCTCTAACACCCACGAATGAAGTACCTTTGATTGTTTTAGTCTTTACGATTGTCCCAATTTCTCTGTTTAAATTTTTCATAATAATAAGTTTTTAATGAGTTTAACAAAATGTGTTCTTTCAATCGAACAATACAAAGTACGTGAATTAGTTTTATATTTCCAAACATTTTATAGATTATTTTCAAAAAAACTTTAATTTAGAATAAGTCTAAATAAGAAAAATAATTGGTTAAAAATTAGGAATTGTAAAAACCTAATAATCCTGGTATTATTTATTAACATTTTTTTTGTTAATAACTTTATTAATTTTTATTTGTATATATGGATTTTTATTTGTACCTTTGCAGATTTTTTTTATTGGGGTATGTGCGTGTTGGAGTCTACTCTTCTGAGGTGTTATCTCAGCCCTTAATCTTCTACTAAGGTAAATAAAAAAAATGACACTACCAAATGATAATGCCACTTTTTTTTAAATTATTTTTTATACTTTTGTCATGAGTAATTTTTCAAACTTATCATTACTTAATTCGGTAGCCTCAAAGAATTTAACCTCATGACCAAGATATTCATACTTGTTGTGAGAATCGCTCTCATCAGCAACCATCTTAGATAAGATTTCTTTTAGGTCTGAATCATAAGTGTAAAAGATAGTGTCAGCGTCAGCCTTAATAGTAAACTCATGCCCACCCTTCGGCTTCCAATAAGGTGTGTCAGTGTCTGAATAATTTTCGTAATATTGAGCTGTAATTCTAATAGTAACTTCCATAATAAATTTGTTTTAGTGTTTAACATTGATACAAATATATAAAACTTTATTCGAATAAAAAAATATATAGGATAATATATTTATATTTTTTTTTATTTATAATGAATATAAATTAAAAAATATACATGATAATATTTGGTAGTATGGTAGTAAATTTGTAAATTTACGTTATTGTTTAATTTAATACTTTTTTATTATGGAAGATAGAGTTGCTATTATGGGAGAAACTAAAACATTCATTAAGGAATGTAGGTTATTGATTCAGGAGTTGGAAAGTCAAGATGATTATTCAGATGACCATATGGATAAGATTGAGCATATATATGGTTTGTTAAATCAAGCTAAAGATGAGTTAAGGGTTTAGTTTAATTTAACTTAATAACAAAAATAAGGGACATCGTTTTGGTGTCCCTTTCTTTATGTGTATCTGTATGTGTATATACACAAAAGTGTATATCTTATTAGAATGAATTATGATACTTCTCAAGTATTTTTTTATAACTATCTTTACCCTCTTCAACTATATCTATAAATTCCTCTTTAGTAATAGAGTAATCATCAAAATTAGTTTCCTTATTGATTGATATCCACGTATCTCTTGGAATGAAATGGTGTTCCCAATACTTCTTACTTCTGCCAGCAACATCTATGTATGGTATTAAGTAATGTGTGTCATTACCTATAAAATGAATGTAAACATATTCATTACCCTTTTTGTCTTTGATAATTGTTTTCATAATTATTTAGTTTATTGGTTCATAAATACAATAAGGTGTATTAATACCATTACTATCATAACGATTAACAACTATCTCACGACACCACCCAATGCCATCGATATATACTTTTTCTTCTTTCATAATCTTTAGTATTAAATTTAACTTATAACAAATATACAAAATAATATTTAATTATCCTAATTTATTTTAAAATAAAAAAGCACCCATTAAATGAGTGCCTTTCTACTTGTTAAACTATACTTACTATGAACTTTATTTTTTATTTAACTATTCCATGTTCTCTTAACTCTTCGGTTAAATCTTGCACGACTTTTTGTTGTTCCTTTACTGATTGAATGCAATGTAATATTTCTTCTTTTGTTGGATTCCCACCAAAATTATATAGTCTTTCTATATCTGTTAGTCTGTTTAATAACTCTCTATTATTAGTTAAGATTCTGCCAGTATTTAAGTAAAACTCTTCTCTATTTATTATTACATCACTCATCATCTTTGTTTTTATTTTAATTTGGTTACTTCTTGATTAATATATTTAATCCATTCATTGAAATCAAATATTGGTTCTTTTGGAAATGTAGTTTTGCTCATAATCTTTGGTATTAAATTTCTTCTATTTGAACATCATCATATCCGTCCATTTCATATTCTTTTGCTAGTTCTTCTGCTTGTTCTAATGTTAGGTAATGGTCGTTTACTTCCATACCACCAACCCATACTGTAAATAATTTTTCTTTCATAATCTTATAGTATTAATGATTAACGATATTCAAATATACAAAATAGTATTTACAATTCCAAATTTAATATATCAGGATTACACGTTTCTCTCCAATCAGACCAAGTTTCTTCCATATCTTCTTGATAATCTTCTAGAGTTATAGCTTCAAAACCGTTCATCGTTGCGTTATATGATAGCTTTTCAGCTTCACTTAATTTCTGTATATGATACACTTGCCATATCATTCCACCTAAGTGATTTCTTATAATCAATGTCTTAGGGAAATTTTCATTACTTGAAATATTATTATACATAATCTTATAGTATTAAATTTAACTTATAACAAATATACAAAATAGTATTTAATATTCCTAATTTATTTTGCTTTTCTTTTCAACCAACTATTACCTTCTTTATCCTTATGAATACAATGAGTATCTTTTAAGTCATAGATAATTAGATGACTGAACATATATGCCCACCACCCTTCAAAAGTCATGGTGGGATATGTTTCTATCTTATGGTCAATATTCTTATCCATTAGTTTAAGTAAATTGGTGTGAATGTCTCATTGTTTAATGTAATATATTGTATTGGTTCATTTTTCTTTAAGTTAAGTGCCTTTCTTAACTCTCTTAAATTCCAATATAAACACTTGATATCTAAATCTATTGTATCGGGTGTTACTTCATAATCAAAGTAAAGACAATTATTTTTAATGTGAGTTGCAAACTCTAAAAATTCTTTACCCTTTTTAAGTATTAATTGAATTTGTGGTTTGTTTAATTCTTTTGCTACCTCATTAGCAAATTGCTCTGTTCTGAAAAATTCCATTAATTCCATAGTAATAAGTTTTTGTGTTTAACGATAGTATAAAGATAAGGATAATAATTTATATATCCTAATTTTTATCAGCATAAATCATAAGAATTCTTTCATCATCTTTATGTAACCATACATGACTTCTAGTTCTACCACAAGAATAGTTTAACTCTTTACCTCTCTTGCTATTACAGAATGTCTTACAATCAATATGAATCATCTCATTTAACCAATCATCTTGTTGTGCATCTCTAGCGAATTGATTTGTTTCTTCAGTCCCTAATGTTCCTTGTATGTTTTGGTTATATATGTCTTCTGATTCTCTGTTCCAAAACTCAATTGACTTTATAATGTTTTCAGAAACATAGTCAATTAAAAAACTTTTGTCTTCTCTAAATGCTAATTGATAATTCATAATAACTTGTTTTTTGTTTAACGATAATATAAAGATAAAGAAAATAATTGACTTATCCAAATTCATAACCAACTTCTGTGATATACATATCTGCACCATCAAAACCCTTTCTTCTCATTGGTAACATATAGATATCAAAAAACCCCGATTGTTCGCTACCATCTTCTATATTAAACATTAGGTTATAGTCTGCCAGGTCATCATCATCATTTTCTTGTTCTCTTAATAATGATGTGTTTTGTAATTCAACTTTTTGGATAAATACTTTTTCTAATTTATCATTAAGTTATTGCATTGAAAATCGTTGTCCTACCAATCCCTCTAAAAACGATATTACTTCTTGCCTTTCCATAATCTTATAGTATTAAATTTAACTTATATTCAAATATACTATATTATATTTAATATTCCAAATTATTAGATAAAAAAAAAGCACCCATTAGATGAGTGCCTTTCCTTGTTGTTAAACTACTAACTTACTATGACGTTAGTTCTTGAATATCTTTCATTATCTCTGTAATCTCTTTAGGTGATAAATGACCTATAACATCATTTGTTATATGAGTATCATAAGTTAAAGCACCTTCAAATAGGACACCAACTTCATAAGTCCCCTCACTACAATATGCCCCTTGACCATTAACAACTGATATACCATACTTGTTATCAAACTCCATTTTTGCTTGTTCGTCAAGGTATGGTGCGCTTGGGTGTGTATTAAATTCTAAATCTTTAAATGTTTTCATAATAATTTGTTTTAATTGTTTAACGATAGTATGAAGGTAAATAAAATATTTTAATTATGCAAACTTTTAATTAATAAAATCATAACTTTCTGTATCTTTAAATTGGATAGCAAACTCACCCATATCTTCTACCTCATATTCAATAGTGCAAGTTTCTTCATCTTCATCTAATTGAGTATAACCAATCTTAGCACCACAAGACCTCATATCTTCTAGGATATTATTTAAATCTCCTTGATGCTCACATTCATAAAAACTAATTGTTCTTCTTTTAGCCATAATAGTATTGTTGTTTTGTTTAACGATACTACAATATACGAATAATATTCCAACCATCCAAATAAAAAAGGGGAAACTTTTACATTTCCCCATTAATTTATTTTTTAGATATTTGAGATGCGTATGCCCAATGTCTATTATCTAAAGTTACAACAACATTTCTACCATACATTTTTGACCATGAAACCTCATTAACTGAATCACCATACTTACCACCATTGGTAATTTGAATACCCTTAACAACTGCATCCTTTGGTGTATCTGTTCCGAAACAACCTTGCCACTTTACAACCTCTCCAATTTTTAATTTACCCATAATATTATTATTTTTGATTAACGATAGTACAATATCGGAATTAAAATTGACTTATGCAAATATAATACTGTATATTTTTTATTTAATTTTTTTGTCTTTTTATTTGGATATATGAATTATTATTCCGATATTAGTAGTATACAATTAAGGGTTGGTGTTGGAACAGTTCACCGAGAGAGTAGACTCCGTCACGCCCATATGTTTCCATAATAAAAAAAATAAGAAAAGATTTGGAATTACTAAAAACATTTCTTACCTTTGTAGCTTACCAGTTTGGGAAATACCCATGTGTTTTAAGTTCAACCTTACTTTCAATCCATTCAATTATTTTATCTGAATAGTAAGAAGTTGTTAAATCATTAAGGAAATCACTTAAAAGTCTTCTACAATTATTTTGACTAGATAACACAGTTTCCCTTGTAAACTCTTTAGCATTACTTTGGTTACTGCTCCTTCTAGTTCCTTGGGACATATCCCAATCCTTACCAATTACATTGATTATTTCTCCCTGAATTTCAACGGTAATTACACCACCTTTAGCATATTCACCTATTTTCCATGTCTTTGTTTTCTTTCCCATAACGTCTCGCGTGTGTGTACACAAATGTGTATATATGATTAATAATTAACGATACTACAATATACAAAAAGTATTTTAATCTACAAAGAAAAATGTAAGTTTTATTACTGCAATAGTTTCTTCTTCGCTTTCTAAAATAAATGCTTTCATCTTAATTGAATTTATTTGTTAATAATCCGCACTACACACAACAATATGTATAGTGCATTTTCGTACCTCAAACGACACCATACAAGGGGCGTTATGTGTCATTTAACCCAATCCTCATACATTTTACTTTCCCTGTGTACTCTTACCATATTAGTTTTTCCACATCTACATTGTGTTATTAGAAAATTCGTATTATTTTCCATAGGTATATTATACAATTTATTTTCAAATTTACACTTATGAAAACGATACATAACATTATATAACCAAAATAGTGGGTTAGGTATGTTAATCGTCCATTTTTGTTTCATATTAAAATTTTCTTTCATATCAAATTTGTTTTTTAAAGTCCGCTACTTCGGTTATATGAGAACCGTTATACTACAATATACGAATAATAATTTAATCTACCAAATATTATCTTATATAATTTTAAATTTAAATAAAAAAAAAGCCCCGCTGCATTAGCGGAGCTCCTTTCCTCATTAATTAAACGGGGTAACCACTCCCCAAACCTATAATCATGTGCCTGGTATAATGGGCCAGGCTACCCGTATCTTGTACAGCTGGCGCTGCGGCCATTATCGCTGTAGTACTATATATCTTTCATAATATGCATTTAAGAAGAGACCAAGGACCCTATTGCGCTGACGCTAACCGCTCCGTTAACATCTAGAGCCCTTGATTCAATTCCCTGGTCCCACTGCTTGTACACGGCAAGCTTTTCTTAAACTCATGGACCTGGAGCTGAAACACATCCCGTATTTGTGGGTTAACGTTATCATCAGACTATGTAGCGTGCACCGTTAGATAGCACGAAGAGGCTTCTGCTGCTGTAGCTTTTTCCGCTCAAGTTGCGGTGCTATATTAAGGGTACCCTCAACATAGTTGGCTAAGCTTTGGTTGCGCATTGCGGCTAGTAGCTCGTCCAGAGGCAATCGATGATAAGAGGTCCCAGCAAACCTTATAGGGTTGCGTCTCTCATGCATATTTTAATAATCTCAAAGAACTCTTTCAAAGATAAGTAATTTATTTTAAACTACCAAATCTTTTTAAACTTTTTTTTAGCTGTTTATTTCATCATCAGCATCAAACATTCCGCTTACTCTTGCTATAAACAAGAACATTATTACTTGAATGTTTTCTATAATACTTTTAATTTTTTTCATCTCTTAATCTTATAGTATAAAGATACAAAATCTTTTTTAATCTACCAAACTTTTAGTTAAGTTTTTTTAAATCATATGGTGTGGCATCCAAACCATAATCACAAGTATAACCAACTTCTTCTAGTGCTTCAATTAAGTCTTGACAGTTATTATAATTTTTATCAGCTTCACTGAAGTCATTAATAATCTCTTGGACTTCTTTTGGAAGTGTTTCGTATGTTTCAAATAAATCTCTCATAGTATAAAGATATAACTTTTATTTTAATTATCCAAATAAAAAAGGGGAAAGTTATTAACAATCCCCTTATTTTTTTATGCTTCCTGTTCTTGACTACAAAACTCTAACATACTTTGAGGCGTACCTTCAAATAAAGTTCTTGTTTTGTTAATATATTTATCACCTTTCATATAACCAACTTCTAATATCTTTATGGTTAATTCTCTAGTGTCAAAATCACCTATAACTTGGTATCTATATTCCTCACCACTATCTTTATTGGCTCGTTGTAAATAAATTCCACCAGCACCATCTTTAAATTCGGCAACTACCTGTGCCGTTAAGCAACCCATACCATTAAATACGATAGTGTCATCTAATCCTATACCGTTAACCATTTTACCTTTTGATAAAAACTCTGCTAAGTCTAAGCCATGACCTGTTGGATAACCGTCATATTGTCTATACATTGTAACAATTTCGTTTTTCTTTTGTTTTCCACTGTCATCTTTGTAAGTTTCAATGAATGTTGTTAAGCTTCTTGTTCCCATAATTTTAAATTTTATTTAGTTTGACATTTAATTATATAACAAATGTACAGTATTATATTTAATATTCCTAATTATTTAACGTTTTTTTAAACAAAAAAGGGTCACCATAATGATGAACCCCTTTCTGCTTGTTAAACCTAAAAACTATGAACTATTTTTTATTATAATCTTTTTGTACTCTTAAATATTTTTCTAGATACTCATCATATAAAGCTTCATTAATTTCTTTTAATTTATTTAAGAAATACATGATATTTACTTCTTCAGGTGACTTGGTTCTCATTCTTATTCCCCTTATACCACCTTCAACTTTCTTCATTAAAAGTTCTCTCATATCTATAACTTTAAAATTAATAATTATTTTTTATATTTGCAAGTTTTTTGTTGACTTTTTTTAGTAAAAATTAGGGGGTAGCAAGGTAGGACTTTTGTAGAATTCACCACCCCTAATCTTTGTATCGTCAAACTTAAAACTATGGTTGCCCACCTTATATCTTTATAACTGCTCCAGTACTGCTTCGCAATCTTCAGCCATCAAATTATCTAATATTCCATTCTCTTTAATATCGTCACCGAAGAATCCTCCACAACTGTCTTCAAACTCCTCATGTTCACATCCTAAGTTACAAGTTTCTTTTTGGTATATGCTGAAATTATAAACATCTCCAGTAATATACTGGTCGTAAACATCAACTTCACCTTGTAAGTATCCCTTCACTTTTTCTCTTAATTCTTTAGTAACTCTTTTTACTCCAAATTCTTTTCTAATTTCTTCATGGGTAACATAAATAAATCCAACCTGTCCACTATCCCAACCACAACTGAATCCTGTTGTGTTCATTGTTATTCCACTATGGTCATATAGATATAATGGTAATATAACAACATCATTTCTTTTCTCCAGTTTATAATAATCTTTAGGTTCATATTCTTTAGATAATTCATAATCCCCTAGACTGTAATTTCTGTGAAAACAAATCATATTCCCTAGATTATCCCAATCTTCTCTTGGGTTTAATGGGCAGTCATCCTGTACCACTTTTAGTATCCTGTTGTTTGGTAATTTAAATTCTTTCATAGCTTTATCTTTTGTTTGTTTGACTTAATGTAAAGATACAAAAAAGAAATGGTACTACCAAATTATAGTACCAATTTCTTTAAAAATAATTAATCCCAAACTCTTTGTACTATCTGACTAAATGGATTATACTCAACCTGTTTACCCATTACCCAACTACCCTTATCTACCTTTAGTGTTTTATGTTCACCAAATTTACCATTAGGTAATTCGTGTTGTAATAAACTATTCTTATTTACTTCAAACTCCGTAAATTCTTCCATTGTTGTATCAATGTTAAAATCCCCATAAAGTGTATGTTGGTGAATACCCTCACCCAATAATAACGTATGCTTCTTTTTGTTTATCATAATTTTAAGTTTTAATGTTTATACTAATATACAATATTATATTTAATTATCCTAACTTTCTACTTCTAAAAGTGTATTATATTCTTCTTTAGTAATATGTCTAACTTGACCAAAACTTCTTTCTTTTGGTTCTATTAAAACACAATCACCTTGTCTTAATATTCTCTTTATATTACCCTCTGCAACATTGGTAGTAATTGTCCAAGCAATACAATCAATGGCAGTAACAATTTTCTCCATTTCTACATCATTTTTCCAACCATTATAATTGTTATTATATACATCTCTTAAATTAACCCATATAAGATATTCTCTATCTGTTGATGTATCCTTAAACTTAACATAATAAGAAAATGTTTCTTGTTGCCACCTACTCGGTTCTTGACTTAATAACACATTATTTGATACCTTATATAATTCATAGGTGTCATCAAAGTTTATTGTTTCCTCAACTCCCAACTCATTAATCCAAGTTGTTGTCTTTTTAAGTGTTGTCTTATCTAAAAGTATTGGATTAACTTCACTAATAATATTATCAATACCCAAATGCTCAATACCAATTCTACGTTGTTCCAAATTCTCCAACATAGCAATCTCCTTAAATGTTAAAGGTGTAATGTCATTCCAAAAATCAGAAAGTTCATCAAAAGGACATTCAGCTTCTTTTAACTTTAGTACCTTACAACCTAAATCAAATGGGAAAGGTACATTACTAATAATAATCTTACTCATAGTTTTATTTTTTTATTGATTAACGATTATGTAAATATACTATATTATATTTACTTTTCCAAATAAATGGGGGGTTATTTTCCCCCATATAATTTTATTCTTCTCTATAAACACATACGTTATTATCTATTGGTATTGCTAACTCACCCTTTTCATTAATTATATCATTATTATTATCAGAGGTGTCGTAGGTGTACCACTCTTGTAATTCACCATTACCAAATTCATCTTCAAAATCGGGTACAAATTCTTGTGTGTGGTTATCAATCTTTTCTAATAACTCCCCAACCATTTTTTCGGTTTTATCAGTCATAATTAAATCTCTACTATAATTTATCATAGGACTATCATCATAACCACCAACAATACTTCTAACATTTTTCTCAATAAATGTTTTCTCATCATCAGTCATAGGTACACCAATAACACTACTAAAAGTTTCGTTCCATTCACTTTCAGAGGTCTTTGAACACTCAAAATCATCTCCATTGTGGTTTAGTTCAACGTAAACGTGCCCAGCTTCACCCATATAATGTCCGTCAGAAGCGTCATAAAATTCAACCCTATTATAGATTAAATCTTCAATGTAGGTAAATAGTTTATCGTATGCTACCTTACAATTTTCATTGTCTTTATTTTCAAATACCATATCGGTATCACCCATACTATCACCACCACAATAAAAGTTAAAATCTACTTGTGATATATTTAACTCTTTCCAAATCTTAATTACTTCTTCTTTTTCCATAATTTTAAGTTTATTTTGATTAATAATTAATGATATATCAAATATACTATATTATATTTGTTTTTCCAAATTTTTAACTGACAATCTTTCTTTTAATTCATCAGCTACTTTTGTTGCTTCTGGATTATTAACATCTTTAACTCCATTGCACATCCACGCTTCTACTTTCATATTCTTTAAGTAGTCTTGTGGTGTTGGTACAAACTTCATTCTGAAATCTTCTGCTATATGTAACATAGCAATATCAATAGTGTCTACACTTCTACCATTTGAATTGGTAATGTTATAACCAAATATCTTTGGTATAATAGTATATGCGAACCAAGTGTTGTGTGTTAATGCTCTACTTGTATTGTTATTCATAGTCGCCTTTGGACTATCAATTAATTCGTGGATAGCAATGTAATCTTCTACCTTACCACCCCAACGCTTAACTGAACTCTTTGAATGTATTAATGGATTTGCCATAATTATTAGTTTTAATGATTAACGATATTCAAATATACAAACTTTATTTCAATCTACCAAATATAATAGTATATATTTTTTATTAGACATAAAAAAAGGGGTTATAAAACCCCTTAATACTTTTAGAATAATGTTTAAAATACTTGTGTAACTCCTTCGGGATAACTCCCAACTTCTTTAATTACATTTGCTAATCTTATACCAAGTGTAATATCTTCAGTTTCAATTACCTTTTGGTGCTTCTTTAATGTATCTTCATAAAAGTAACCATCAAATAACCCATAAAGAGAATTAACTAAATCGAAATCTCCAAATTCTGATAACTTTAATTTAATGATTAAGTCCAAGATTTCCATACTAGTTTCTGAACTCATGTTTTCGTGTCTGTCGAATCTTGTTGCCTTTGCCATAGTTATTTATTTTTAATGTTTAACGATATCTAAATATAAGGATAATTATTCAGACTTCCAAATACTTTTATCTTAAAACTGGAAAAACTAAATCATTGTTACTACCCTCGATACTTCCACCATCATTACCCTCATCATCTTTCATTGGGATAATGTATGTTCCATCAGTAAAATGAATTACTACAGGTCTACTGTACCAACCAAACTCTTCAGCTTCTTTAGGTGTCATATACCTTGCTTCTTTAATGACCTTACCTTTTAAATTCTTTGCTTGGTTATTCCAAAATTGGTCTACTGTTTGTTCTTTCTGCTTTGCCATAGTTTCTAAATTTTAATTGTTTGACTTATGTAAAGATAAGAATTAATTATGATAATTCCAAATATTAAGGCGACTTATTCAGTCACCCTAACACTCTTACCTACTGTGAATAATTCTTCGAACTCAACCTTGTCCACAACCTCTTCCTCCAGTACCCAATGTGGGGTAACTCTTGGGTTGTAACAAACTTGCCTAGCCTCAGACTGTCCAACGACCTTGTCAATAATCTTAACATCATCACACTCAACCCATGCACAAACTGTCTTGTTTGCCCCATCATGGATTTTCTTTGCCGTACCCTTATGGTTTACTAACTTACAACCATACATAATGATTAAAACCTCACTAGGCTCATGGTACGTAGCCTCACCAATTGGTGAAGATACCTTCCACTTCATAAAGTTATCACCTCTACCTAAATTGAATCTTACTTGAAATTTGTTCTTCGCCATAGTACTACTGTTTTGTTTAACGATAGTACAATATACAAACTTTATTTTAATACACCAAATATAATAGTATATATTTTTAAAAAAAATAACATGACCTATTCAGGCCACATCATTATAGTACCAGGGTCGTTCCATTCAAACCACCAACCATTACGATTAGCCCACTTGTTTAAATGGTATATAACCCCAAAGTCATAACTACTACTTTCAGAATAGTAATGAAAGATTCTATTACCCTTCCTATCAACAACATCACAATCCTCACCACACATCCAAATACCACCTTCAGTTCCATTGAACTCCTCAGTAGTGTTAACGAATAACTTATGATACTTAGTCTTAAGTGTTGTCATCATTTGCTCTCTTGTCTTTGCCATAGTATTGCTTTTTTGTTTAACGATACTGCAATATCGTAATTAGTTTTGACTTATACAAATATTATCCTATATATTTTTTATTTTTTTTTATTGCCTTAATATTTGGAATTCTCATTTATTATTCCGATATTAGTACTATACAATTAAGGGTCGGTGTTGTAATAGGTCACTGAAAGAGTAGACTCCAACACGTCTTAACTTTTTTTAATAATATATAAAACAAAAGGGCATATGTTACCATACACCCTCTAATCTGTTTTTAATACCTTACCTAACCATATACCTATCTTTATTAATATTAAGCTCTCTAATCGTTTCTAGGTTAAGCATTCGCCATTCTTTTATCTGCATATCAAATACAGGTTTTAATGCCTTAATACTAGGGTTATAATTCATACCCTTACCATTAACACCCTTACTAACCCCTAACCTACAATTCATGGTTCTAGATTCACCATTCTTTTTTCTGAATGTTACTGTGAAGATTTTACCCTTTGACTTGTTGATTAATTCTGTTGCTACTACTTTTGAAATTAACATAACTATTAGTTTTAATGATTAACAATACTTAAAGATACAAAAAATATCCCATACTACCAAATATAATATAGGATATCTTTAAATTATTTTTAAACTAACTCACTTTTTAATTCGCTAACATCGATTAAGAAATCGTTATTTTCAATGTTATCTTTGTTTTGTCCTTTAGTACCTTTACCTGTAACTAACTTGTATTTAAGACCTACAATAACATTGTCATCATCTAGAAACCTTAAATCTGTTTCGTCACCATTAATAACCTTATAACCTCCATACTCACTTGGAAAGTCATTAACATTCTTAACACCAAATACAATTGCTACATTGCCACCTTTAGAAAGTATATCCATGCATACATCATCGTTATCTTCACTTCTAGAAAAAGTTAAATGATAATTACTTGGTAACTCATTTTTTAAGTACTTATACATTCTTTTATGATTCTTAGTATAGTCATAAAATTGTATATTAGGAAATAATTCCATGATATTTTTATTGTCCTTTACCTTTAACTTCTCAAAAGCAATGTCTGTAGTACCATTCAAACGTACTGCAAAGTTCTTATACCTTAGTACATCAACACCATTCTTTTTGTATTGCTTGTCACCTTCAATCGCTCCATGTAATCTTTCAGCTCTCTTCAACTCCTTATATAGTTTTTCCATATAAGCCTTTCTATCTGCTAAAAAGAATTCTGTTTTATTCATTTTACCCTCTTGGACTGCGTCAAATCTAGCACTACCAGACTTAAATAAACAAGCCTTAGCACATCCCTTACTTGCGTGTGGGCATAAGTTAACACCCTTAGAATTTTGAGTGTGTGGTGCTAAATAAGAAATGTAAGTAGTAATACCTAATTTTTCACCTTTACTAGTCTTAGCATTCTCTGTAGATAATAAATTGTTTGGGATGTAATAATTCATAATGTATATGTTTTAATGTTTAACGATATGTAAATATACAAAAGATATCCCATACTACCAAATATAATATAGGATATTTTTAAAATTTATTTGAATGTATTATTTAACTGATTATACATCTGCTTATCCATACCAACTTTTTCTAATATGTATTGCATCTGCTCACTATCCACATTCATATCTTTTAATTGATTTATGATTGAATTTATTTTATGTAACCATTCATTCTTAGCTTCTCTCTCTCTTATCTTTTTAGCATAAGTAACTGCATCTAACAATATCTTATCTCTATGCTCTTCAGTTTCAAATAGATTAAGAAGACCACCAATACGTTCTGATATTTGCTCATCAATATTATCATCTTTCTCATATCTAGATTCGAATTCTTTTCTAGCTTCATTCATGTGATACCAATCAAAACAAGTTTCACCCGTAAATTCAGAGAACCCCTCACAATGTTTTTCTTCATTCTCTATCCAATGGTTAAGCCACTTTAAATAAGCCGAACCCTCTCTAAACATAATCTCATGAGTAATTTCTACACACTCAGTATAGAACCAACCCATACCTCCATTGTTCTCCCATGTATCAAAATACTCTAGGTATGCTATATTATGTAATTCACTTGTTACTGCCGAAACGATAAACTCAATATCACTTCTTTTTTGCTCTTCAATCTCTTCTTTTGTCTTTGCCATAATAATAGGTTTTTAATTTAACGATACTGCAATATCGGAATTACTTTTCACTTATGCAAATATAATAGTATATATTTTTTTATTTTATTTTATTGCCTAGAAGTTTGGTAGTCTAATTTATTATTCTTACCTTTATATTGTTGGTGGTGATACCGAAACGGGCTGAGACAAAATCTTAGAAGAGTAGACTCCACCCTACCTATATTTTTTTTAATAAAAAATAAAAAAACGACACCATCCGAAGACAGTGCCATTCCAATTTAACTTTATCCGAAAATCACTTCACCATATAAAGCAGTCTGCAAGATACAATCAGCCGTTATAGCATCATCATTCTCATTAAGCATATCCATGATGTGCTTAGTTACATATTCATCCTTTAAATTCCTCTTAGCTTGCTCAAGTGTAAACCCAACATATTCCTCTTGTTCTGAATCATAGAACTCTAATGCATTACCATTCTCTAGATGCTTCATTAAAACATCTTCCATGCAGATACCTATATTAATACTACCTACATTAAAATCCTCATCCTTTAAAGAATCCTTAGCACTAGCATAATCCTCCTTAGATATTTTAACACTCAAACCATATCCACTAATCCATCCTAATCCATTGCATAGCGCACTGTGTAATACTTCCTTTAATTCTTTCTCATTTAATAAAATTTCCATAATAATAAGTTTTTAATTTAACGATACTGCAATATCGGAATTACTTTTCAATTATGCAAATATAATAGTATATATTTTTTATTTTTTTTATCATGAAATAATTTGCATATGTCAATTATTATTCCGATATTAGTATTATAATTAAGGGTCACATCTGAAACAAGTGTGAAAGAGTAGACTCCAACCTACCCTATATTTTTTTATACCACTCACATAAAAAGTTTGCAAAGGTACAAATAATATCTGACATATACAAATAAAAAATAAAAAAGTTACCAACACCTAAATGCTAATAACTTCTTTAAAAATACTATCCTATATATTTGGAATTCTAATTATTCATATACAACTTCACCCTTATAAGTTGGTAATACCAAATAAGATTCATGTAGGTCTAACATATCTTCACCACACTTACAAGCTAGGTCTTCATCATCAAACTCCACAACCTTATCAACTTTATTAATGATGCACTTATGCTCCCCATCAATAACTGGGTCTAAAAATGTAAACTCTCCTAATAATAACTTAACCATAATTCTAAATTTAAAATAAATAATCCCCTCATGCGTACACATACACAAATGTGTATATATTGGGGTGAACCTAAATCCACCCCATTATACTTATACTAATGCTAACTCTCTAGCGAAATCCAATGACTTCTGATTAGTCTTGTAGTTAGTTGAAAGCATTGAACTCTCAATACGACCATTCTCTCTACGTGGTGCTGACTTCTCATGAGTAGTCCATCTAGTTACACCACTATGTAATCCCCAAACATTCTTACCCTTTTGAGCAACCTCCACTCTAATCATCTCATAAAGTTTTTCCATCGCATTGCTAACCTTACCTGAAGCATCAGCAATGTCACCAACTGAAGACAACTTAGAAATACCAACTTGAAACTTCACCATATCATGAACATTCTTATCTGATACACCAACCTTAACAAAGTCATTGTACATGTCAATCTGTCTAAGTGAATTCTCCAATGCCAAACTGATAAGACTAGGAATTTCTCTAAGCCTAGTTTCTAAACTAGCCGTATGTCGCATCTTAGCTTGACCGCTTCTATAAAAAGAAAAGAACTGATTCTGACATGACATAGTCAAGTCACCAATACCAACACCTAATCCCGTAGACCCATCATTAGAATCAATAATAGTCACGTACCTCTTAATAGAGTCATTACCAACCTTACTCATCCCTTCAATAGCCAATTGGATATATACTTTCCTACCATCATTGATAGACCCAGCCTTAGATACACTCAACTCTCCAAAACCTTGCATCCCTCTAAGAACTAACTCTACAACTTCAGCATTCTGTGAAACAGTATACCCTTCCTTAACTGTGTTAATGAAGTTACCGCTATTGGAATTCAATAATCCATAATAAGGACTATTAGTTAACTTGATATCATCAACTAACTCACCACTCGATGATACACTAGTCACCAATTGCTTACCTACTAAAGGAACTTTAACTATCTCGAAGTCTAAGCCGTTGTTTACTAAAATCTCTTTTACTTTTAAATCTAAATTTTCCATAATAAAATATTTAAATGGGTTTAACAAAAAATCTGTTCTCTCAATCGAACATTACAAAGTACGTAAATTAATTCCAATTCACCAAATATAATACTATATATTTTTAATTTATTTTTACATTGCACTATGAAACCCCTTATTTTACTGGACTTCTAGATATGAACTTTTTTATATATAATATACTATAGAATCTTTTTTAAAAATATACTCTTATATATTTGGTATTCTCATTTATTATTCCGATATTAGTAGTATACAAATTAGGGGTCTGGTTCTGAAATAAAACCGAAAGAGTAGACTCCACCCTACCCATACTTTTTACCCCTAAATTTTTATGCTTTTTTATTTGGAAAATAGAAGGTATTTTTGTACCTTTGTTATGGTGTTCTCAGAATACCTAATGGAATCGTATTAACCTATATTTTATAGGGGATATTTTATTATCTAGATTCAGTCTAAATTAGAACTAAATTTGGATATCTAAAATACTTTTCCTATATTGCAATTATCTACCCATAAATAATGGACTAGATTCCCAATACCCAAAGCATATTTTTGCTCTGGGATTTTTAGGTTTATAACTATGTGATTATATATTATCTTATATATTTTTACATGGGTCATAAGCGCATGGGAGCGCACTCGCGTGGGTGTACACATTTGTGTATATTTCACATGTGCCTGAACCCAGAATTATCTGGGTGGTAAATTGTGGGAGAACCTATTATAGGGTCGGTACAATAGAATACTAAATAGGTACATATAATACTATATGTGCAAACTTTAAAAAAATAGCTTTTTTAGAGGGTAGGAAAGGATTGTCCTAAAAAAAATGACAGAAAAATATACAGGATATCTCTAAGGGTTAAACCTTTTCTGTGGTTTTATATGGTATTAGTGTATAGGTGTATATTCTATTTTAAGCGTTTTACACAAAATCCCACTCTATCCCACCTTTTACCACGATTACCCACAAACCTTAAAAAAGCCATAACGTGTGCGTATAGGTACAAAAAGTACACTTATGAAGTACAGACATCTATATAAAAAGATAGTGTCTTATAAGTCATTAAAATGGCTTTCGATATACACATTTGTGTATATGTTAAAATCATATCTGAACATGGTGAATTACTAATGATTTTCATAGGTGTTATGTTCTGGGTTATTACAATTTTCCTTATGAGTTATGCCACCCTTTCTATACCCAACATATAGTATATATTCACAACCATCGAGTTCGATAATATACATACCATTACTTAGTTTTGCGTGATGTATTTTATTAAGTTTCACATCATACATTTGTTCATTATTTTCTACTTCATTGTTACATGAAAGTAGTGATGTGATTATCGCTAAATTTAGTATTAATTTCCTCATGGATATAAAGGTAATAATTTTATATTAAACCACCAAATTATTTAGTGAATTTATTTGATTATTTACATAGTCTTTTAGACCCTTTTCTTTGTTATATTTTTCTAGTGTTTTTAGTACCAGATTATGGTAGTCTTCTGATGTATAATTGGCTATTATTTCTAAGTCATCATTTGCTACATTAAATGCTATTTCTTGGTAGTGTATTTTTGATTTTTTAAATGGAATCCAAGATGGTATATTTATCTTTTTATATAGTGTACAAGTTAGTATATCATTTTGGAATCCGTTTAGTTTAAACTTTGGATATACTTGTATATTATTAATATCTTTGTATGTATAATTTGTTTCCATGTTGTATAGTATTTTATTGATTATATGTTTCTAGTATTTCTTCAATTTCAGTTCTACCCTTGCTACCTATTCTTGGTATAGTATTAATGTTAGTATTCTTTAATTGTGTTAGTGTTACTATATTGTTTTTCATTAATGAGTTAAGTGTTTTATTGGTTAGGTTTGTATCTCTTAGGTATATGTTATTAGTTAGTATATTAATTCTATCATTAATAATTTTTCTTAATCTGATTAATTCGTTTAGAGATATTAGTTCTATGTTTATATTATTATTTTCCATAGTGTTTAGTATTTATATTTTCGCCCCCAGAAAGTGGGTTAAATTGGTTTTGGTGCTAGAATGGATTGTTTGTATTGTTTATAGTATCTTTCACCCATTTCATTTGTTAAATGGATACAAGAACTGGATAGTAGTAAACTTATATTATTATCTTCTTCGAATGCGACATATCTTCTATAATCTTTGGTTAAGTATTCACCATATTCGGTATCTGGTAAATCTAATAGAATAAATGATATTTCCCTATATGGTTTTTTATCATCTCTATTTACTTTTGCATATTTTTGAAAGGCATCATTTATTACTTCATATGATTTTATTAATTCTTGTTGTGTTAATTGTTTTTCCAGTTTCATGATGTAAATATAAGGAATTAAATTGAGATATGCAAATTAAATCTAATTTAGGCTGACCTACTTACTGAATCTCTAACTGACCAATATACTGAATCTCTAACTGAATCATATACTGAATCTTTAACTGACCAATATACTGACCAATATACTGAATCTATTACTGAATAATATACTGAATCTCTAACTGAATCATATACTGAATCTATTACTGAATTACTTACTGAATCTATTACTGAATTACTTACTGAATCTTTAACTGAATCACTTACTGAATCTATTACTGAATCATATACTGAATCACTTACTGACCTATTTACTGACTTACCTAATTTCATATTATATACTATATTTAACTGAATCTCTAACTGACCAATATACTGACCTACTTACTGAATCATATACTGAACTCCTTACTGAATCTTTAACTGACCAATATACTGAATCACTTACTGAATCTATTACTGAATCTATTACTGAATTCCTTACTGAATCACTTACTGAATCATATACTGAATCACTTACTGACCTATTTACTGACTTACCTAATTTCATATTATATACTATATTTAACTGAATCACTTACTGAATCACTTACTGAATCTATTACTGAATTACTTACTGAATCATATACTGACCTATTTACTGACCTATTTACTGAACTCCTTACTGAATATCTAACTGACCAATATACTGAATCTCTAAGTGAATCTATTACTGAATCATATACTGAATCACTTACTGAATCATATACTGAATATCTAACTGATTTACCTAATTCCATATTATATATTATTAGTATTCATATCTCATCAATTCGAAATACTTATCACCAGATAATGATACCAAGTTACTAGCTTCTTCTTTACTCATAGTTTTCATAATTTCCCTACCTTTATCAGTAAATGTTGTAGAGAATCTTTCACCTTGTCTTTGTATACCTTTAATTTCGTTACATAACTTATTAGGTATTCTATAAAGACTTGCGATTGAATCCTTAGCGTTGGTATTTGATGGTTCAACACCCAATAAGAACATTCTATCTGTTGATGGACAATAACATCTCACATAAGCTATTTCTGTTTCTTCATCATACTTACCTTTGAATAGAGTATAAGTTCCAATCATTTGACCTCCTGTTGTACCCTCTAAGTATTTTTCATCCTTAATATCGGTATAAGTATCAATTTCTTTTAATTGGCTTCTTAGGAAATCGAAAACACCAAACTCACCATATCTTTCTTGTATATATGCCAATATTGTTGATTTGATTTCTTCATTTGGTTCATTTACGAAATCATTAAATGTATAAGTTTCGTTATATAATTTATCAAATAACTCTTTAGATATTTTGACACCATTAATCATATGGTATTCACTACCATCATTAAAGATGATTGCTGACCCCATAGTATTTGATGGTAAATTATTTTCGTTGTAGTGTATTTTCTTTGGTGGTTGTACTGCGAATACCACATTTTCGAATTCGAAACATTCGAATACATTACTATCAATTAACTTTATGTAGTTATTAAATAATTCATGGTCTAGTACACCAATTTTAGTAAAGTAGTCATAAAAGGCTACCCATCCAAAGTTTGCCCATCCCACATAAGATGAGTTTACCCCCAAATTATCTCTTAACCTATTTTTAAAATCGTTGGTGAACATTTCACCTTTTAGTTCCATCATTGATGGGTCATAGATATTGATGTCTTTGTTATAGTCTTTCACTAATGTAATCTTAATACCAGCTTCTAGAATGGAATCACAATATACTACTTGTGGTGTGTCTAATTTTAATAGTGTATTATATAACCAAGAAATACCTGTTTCAAACTTCTCTTTATCAATACCCTCGTGACATTGATTAAACGCTTTGTTTATCCAAAACTCACTAACCTTTGATTTTAATTCTTCTTGCTCTTGTGTTAATTTATCTAACATAATTTATTGTGTTTTAATATCTTTTGCTAATATATTAATTTATAATCATAATTCCAAATTAAATCTAATTTAATTTGATTTATTCTTGTAATAACCTTACTGAATCATCTACTGACCAATATACTGAATTCCTTACTGAATCATATACTGAATCACTTACTGAATCATATACTGAATCATATACTGAATCTTTAACTGAATCTTTAACTGAATCATATACTGAATATCTAGCTGAATCTCTAACTGAATCTATTACTGACCAATATACTGAATCACTTACTGAATCTCTAACTGAAGTTTTTATTGGTTTACCTAGTTTCATTATGTATATGGTTAAAAGGGAGGTTTAATTAAACCTCCCATTTAATAATTAATCTCTACTTTTCTCAAATATTTTTGATAATGGATTATAGACGTTTTGACAAGTAATCAAACAATCTTCCTCCATTTTTAAAGTAGTGTGGTTTTTAGTGACTAATTCACTTTCACCTTCAACGATAAATGTTTCATTAGTAACATCCAAATCAATGATGTTTATCGCCTTCTCTACGTAGTGTCCTTCATCAGAACTTGGTGCTACGTTCACTCTAAAACTTGTTTTCATAAGCTATTAAAATTTTTATGTGATAAATATACAAATAATATTTTAAATATCCAAATTTATTTTATACCAATTTGGTATTTCTCTATTTTTCCAATTACAGAAGCTACTCTTTTCCATAATATAGTATCTTCTATATGATTCTACTACATCATCAGTTTTACATTCATCGGGCATAGCCTTTGGGTGTTGTGTGATGTCACCAAATTCTGGTAGGTTAGGTAGATTGGTCATACACCATTCTATTATGTCCTGTGATTTATGTCTTTTACCATATCTGTGAGTATATTCCTTAGATAGTTCCAATCCTAAGTCACAAAGCCATATATAGTTTTCTATACACTTCCTTGCCCATATTGAGCATGGGTGATTCTTATGTGATAATCCGTATGGAACATCTAGGTTTGATTCTGTCATATGGTGTACTCCACAAAGTAATTGTGCTGATTCAAGAATCATCTTAACAACGTGCTTATCATTATGATAAACTGCACATACTCTTGGGTCTTGGTCTAATACAAAAATATTCATACTATCTTATATATTTTTAAATCCACTTGGTTCTATTTCAGTTCCACAGATTGTTTCTGCTAATTTTTGGAATAATCCTTTACCTTGATACTTCATTGGTGTGTTATCATACTTCTCGATACCATTACAATAACTACATTGGTCAAACCCCTTATTTGGGTTGTCAATGGTGTGTTGTTCAATTTGTTCTGCTGATAATTTTGTTCCCATAATTCTTATTGTTTTAATGTTATAATGTAAAACTACAAAAAAAATGGGAAACCACAAAATGATTCCCCAATTATTTTTAAAAAAACTTATATTATCTTATATATTATTCATAAAGCATATCTTCGCACCATATCGGTGTCTTATCGCCAAAATAAGCACCTCTAACATTAAAGTCGAAGTATTCTATTGCTTCATCTAAAAGCATTTCACTTTGAAGCATAAGTATTTCGATACACTTACTAGTTGAGTAGATTAATCTCATTGATGATTCATCGACACCGATTACTGCATCATTGAAACCATCAGCTAATAGGAATTGTTCATCTTCATAATAGTTGATTATTCCGTTTAATAATCTTTCACCCATGCTCTGCGTTTTTGAATCCATGTTGTATATTTTAAATATTAATAATATATTATCTTATATATTCTACCATGAAGATTGGTAATAGAAAGAACCTTTATAACAACCTTCTGGTGTTTCTTCTGCAAGTAATTTTCTTAATTGTTTTGCAGTATTTTTACATTCTTCAAAGTAGTATTCATCGTAGTCTGTACTACCAAAGAAGAAACCACCCTGTGTTTCAAGTAATGATGTGTTTTTTGTTTGTACAACTTGCTCACATAAACTTGCAAGTTCTTCAAGTTGTTCCACACTTACGTATGATTCTTGACATTCATCAACACCCTTTTGACAATTCTCAACAAACCAAGAGTGTATTGCGTTTGCTTTTCTCCAATACATCACTTCTTCTACGATGTAAGAGATTCTTTTTGGTTTAATGTCCTTACGTGCTTTACCACCTTTTTTAACTGAAATGGTGTGCTTTTCTTCTGGTTTGTGAAAATCCCAGTTCTTAACGTAAGTCTTTTTTGACAAATATTGGTCTAACCCCATGATTCTAAATTTTAAATGTTAATAATTAATGTTGGTGTAAATGTAAGGATAATATTTTAATTATCCAAATGTTTTTCTAATTCTTTTTTATCAAAGTTCATTTTAATATTCAATATGTGGGTGTCACCCACTATTTTGTATTTACCTAAGACTGCAACAATGTCAAAGTCTTTGGTATCTTTCACTAGGTATTCTTCACCCTTAATAAAAGATAACTGACCATGAATTGTTAGTTGTCTTATAATACCACTTAAACTTTTTGTCTTATACATAATCACTTGTTTTTTTCTTCAAGCAACTCATTAAGTTTTTCAAGGTCTTGTAAGCAAGATTCTTCATCATCGTAATAGGTATAGGATGTGAAAGAATTTCCCTCCATAACTTCTATTGAGTTACCACTAACACCACCTCTTGTTGCTATGGTATTTGAGTTTAAAATTTCTTCTAAGTTTCTTTCAATAGTTTTGTTTTTAAATCCTAAGTTTGTCATTGTATGCGATATTTAATTGTTGTTATATAAATTCTTAATCGCATGATTATATTGGTTTATTTTTAATGTTGGTTACAATATAAGGATAAGTTCTCACTTATCCAAATATTATTCTAATTTTACTTCAAATTCTTCTTTGATTGGTTCTTTGGTAATTAAATATCCTATACGATTTACCAAGTGCATACCAGATACGTAGAACATATTTAGCGTTGGTTCACCAAATTCATTTTCAACATCTTCATCACCTTCAATGATTGTGATTACTCTATCTTCTTTAGCCATTTGTTGTACGATAATTAATTCATCACCAAATGTTTCGTACATAAAACCATCGAATGATGCGTTATCATCTAATGTATTTGGCACTAATTCGAATTGGTTATCAAATTGTTCTTCTGTTAATTGTTTCATGATTATTATGTTTTAATGTTATGATGTAAATGTAGGTGTTTAATTTGAGAATTCCAAATCTTTTTTATTAAAAATCCAAATACTTCGTTGTTTTTGGCTAATTTTTTTATTTTTTAGTAACATATCTAGGTTCATATTCCAAAAGTGTTCTAATTCTTTTTCTGACAGACCATTAAATAAGTCTGAGAAATTAATATTAAAATCAGCCACAACTTGTTCTCTTGTCATGTATTTTCCCATAATATATTATATTATATATTTTATCTAATTACTGGTATATCAGATATTTTTATACTATATACCTTTTCAACACCTCTTTTAACGGTATCACCATCTTTAATTGGTTCAACACCATATATTTTTTGACAATAGTGTTTTAGTGTTGGGTAATCTAATCCCATAGCAACAATCTTGGAATTTGCAAACCCATATGTTGTTACTTCATGCTCTATTAATTCTAAACTTGTACAACCCATAATATTTTAATTTAAACTTATCATATCATATTCACCACTAAGGTCGAAGCATTCAGCCTCTTTAATCATCATAACTACATCAAGATTGTTTAAGTTTTCATTAATGATGATTATATTCTTTTCAAACTCAACTGCTAAGTTGTAGTTACAATTATACATTGCTAGTTCTTTTTTTTTCTGACTTAAATTTTTAAGCCTAATCAAGTTTGCTCTGGTTATTAACAATCTAGAGTAGTTAAGATGTCTAAGAACCTCTGTTTCAAATTTTGTCATTTACATAATGTATTGTTTTAATGTTGTTATGCTAATATACGATTAATAATTGGCTTATACAAATAATATTAAAAAAAAGTGGTTACTACTTTATTCGCAACCACTTCTTACCAACATTAAAACATAATCATGCAGACTATATCTTTATAGTGGTTTGCCCACTAATTCTCTTAAATGTAGTATATCAGTATAAGCTAATTTTATAGCATTTGATATACTTGGTACTATTGATGGGTCTTCTTCCCATTCATCAGAAACCCAATGTACTATTTCTTCATTATCGTGTAATATGGTCACACTACTTTCGGTTACAATTACTTCTGATTTCATAATATATTATTTTATATAATCATTAATAAATTCTACTTCACTTGGGTCGTATTCTTCATCTTCACAACTTGTGTCATCATTTTCACATATTCCTAATGGGATGTACCCAGATTGGTCGAATACTTCTTGTGCATCAATATTAAACTCACCAGTTTCAAAAAGTGATGTTGCTACTGTGCTACCTAAGTCACTAATGATATCATTATCAAAATACCATTTGATAAACTTACTTGCTAATACTTTGTTCTTTTTCATAATTATACGTTTTATTGGTTATTATTCTTTTACAATATTAATGATTTAAATTGACAATTCCAAATTTATTTTGAGTTTTCTCTAAGAAATTTCACCATAGATTCTTCTTCATCACCATAGAAGTAGTTATTTTTTGGTATAAAATAAGATTTATTTTCAAAAGTAACTAAGTAATTTTCCTCAAGTATTTTCTGTATTGGTTGTTTACTTTCATTTAGTTTTAACTCTGTACCAAAGTCTTCTATAAATTTTTTTATATTTTCCATGATTCATCATTTTGTAATACTAATTTAACACAAAATGATGAATTAAACAAGTATCATTATTATTTTTATAGTGAATGTAATGAAGCATTATGTTTCAACATCACATAAAATCTTATACAATTTTGGTTAATATTATCAGCACTAGCAAATGTACCTACTAAGTCGTTATTAATTAAATTAGTAACAAAGCTACCAGATTCATATTCATTCATATCCCAATAGTTTAACATAATATCTGTTCCTATATTTAATATGTGATTGTATTCATCACTACTAAGTTGATTAAAGTTTGGTATATAGTGTGTACCATTTTTATCCAAATAATCTTTAACAACTTTATTTACTCTACTATAATCTGACATAATTCTTATTGTTTTAATGTTATGATGTAAATGTACGAATAATAATTTACAATTCCAAATTAATCTTCAATTAATGTATATTCTTCATCTAAATGTTCAAGGTTTTGACCAGTATATGGGTCAACTAATATAGCATTTTCAACTGCTTCAGATTCCACTAGGAATAATCCTAAATCATCTGAATAGTAAAACTCCATTTCAAATGGTGTTGTTGACACAAAATTCTCTGCTTCCTTCTCGCTATACCCACTTTTAATGAGTTCTGCGACCTTTTTTTGATATGCAATAGGTGTTTTATCCTTTGATAAAAATAACTCTATTATTTCGGCTTTTTCTGGACTATTAACTTTCATAACTTATATTGTTTTATATTTCTTCACTCACTTTTATTTGATAGTCTTGACCATCAATATCAAAATGTAATAATATATTTCCTACTTCAAAATCTTCTTCACCACCAACGTATAGTTCTGCGTTTAAATCGTTGTGGTCTGCATCTAACAAATCATTCTTTGTTATATCATAAGGACAATCCTCAAATGTATCTTTATCTATTTCTAAATCACATGTGATTCTTAGTATTGGTTCGCCAGAAAAGTTTTCTGTTTTATATGAATATGATTGTGTAACATCTAAGATATGTTCTCTACCATCTACTGATAAGGTTAAAGAACCAATATCAACTATGTTTCTATCAACGTGACCTTTTATTTCTACTTCTAGGTTGTGTATGTTTACTCCTTCTATCATGATTATATTTTTTAATTGGTTTATGTAAATGTAAGAATAATATTTTACAATTACAAATTATCTAGGAATTTTATTACTTCAACACTTTCTTCATTACTTGCTAACTCAAAGTAATCTGTACCAGAAACATAAAATGAATAACTATTACCAGTGGCTATTTCTTGTGTCATATCAAACAATTCAGTTACTGGTTGGTAATCCATTTCATCACCAATAAGGTCGTGTTCACCTTTGGTTTCACCCTTTAAAAATACCGTTCCATTTATCTTAAAACAAACTGGTGCTATCTTTTGAATTAAAGCTATGGCTTCATCTTTAATTAGATTCTCTTTAACACACGCTTTAATCATTGGGAAATCTGTTGCGAATGTTTTTCTCAATTCGCTAGTCAGTTCTTTACTTGATTCAATCACTTCAATTGACTTCAAAACTTCTCTTACCTCGTACTTCATAATTATATAGTTTTATTTGATTATACGCTAATATCGGAATTATTTTTGACATGACCAAGAGTTTTTATAACTTTTTCCAAAGAATTATATAAAATACTATCTGGGTCTAAAATATCTAGTATAGTATTTAATGCTTCATTGTCAGCATTTGAATAATCTTTAACGATTGGAAAGTTATCCTCAAATTTATGGTCACAATCATCACAAGTCATTGAGATATAAATTTCATAATCAACACCCATTTGGTTATAGTCTTCAATAGATTTCATTTCACTTTTTGGTGGGTGGTATAGTGGTTGATTATCATAACTTCTCACCTTCTCTGAATTACATTTTGGACATTTCATGATTATATTATTTTATATGTGGTTAAAAACAAAGGGCATCTCACCCTTTGGTTGTTTCATTTTTACGGTCATTTCAACTAAAGACAACGGCAGATTTTCCGTTCTTATTTTAAGTGATTACTCTGAGCAAACACAGGCTACCCACTATATTATTAACTCTCGTAATCTTCCATTACTTCTTCAATAGCTGACTCAATATTGTACCAAGATACTCCGTATTCAGCATCAAATCTACGTTCAACTAAATTCATAACATCTTCACCTAGTTCATCCGTATATTCTATATTGGTAAACTTACCATCATCAACTTGCATTTGTCTAAACATATGTTCAACATCAGCAATCATCCAACCACAATATAATTTTCTTTGTGGTTTATTAATTTCTTTAAATACTTTATCAACTGCTTGTTCAATAAGTTCTAACTTATCTTCTAAAGGACTACCATCAGTAAATGTGGTTCTTGGTTTTGCATCACCAGTATAGATTAAATCTGTGATTACTTTTTTAATTTCTTCTCTCATGATTATATTATTTTAATGATTAATGATATGTAAATCTACGAAAAGTATTTTACAATTCCAAATAATTATACAATTTTTTTCGTAATTGTTTCATCAATAAATTGTGGCTTAACTGATACGCTTCTGGTAAATGTTTCACTAGATTCTGGTGCAATACCCATACCACCACACTCCAATTCAATGGCTCTACCAATGTTTTCTGCCACTTTTAATACTTCGTTATCACCTGTGATTTTATCTTGAAATGTAACGCTTACTGTGAATGTTAATGTCTTGCTCATGATTATATTATTTTAATGATTAATGATATGTAAATCTACGAAAAGTATTTTAATTATCCAAACTTTTGTTGAATTATTTAATTCCTCATTAGTGAGTTTTGTCTTAATTGCTTCTTAAAACCATACTCATCTTCGGTTAGTTTTACACCTCTGTATCTTTCGATTATTCTAATGGCTTGTTCAAAGTCACCATTTAAAACCTCTTGGCACATATGGTCAATAGCTATCGCATCACAATATACGGTTTCATATGATAACACTTCACCATTATGTGCTATGTACGTTGGTGTTTCTGCATCGCTATGAGAACCATTATATACGTCTTCTACGTCAAACCAATCAACTTCCTTATCGAATGGTATATTCTTAACTGCTCTGGCAACTAATTCTAACCAGTTTTGTATTTCTCGTCTTATGCTTTCCATGATTATTTGGTTTTTAATTCATCTAAATAAATTATTTCGTAATTGATGCAGACATATTCTCTACCTTCCATTTCTGAATCCTTCCATACTTCCATATCTCCAATATAGAAATTGTCAACAAATAATTCAATTACTTCGTTCTTGTCTTGATACGATAGTTGGTCATATCTTTCAAACTCTACGTGGTCTTCTTCTCCGATTAAATTTAATGTTCCCATGATTATATTATTTTATATATTATTCTTCATCATCTTTGTTCCAGAATATAATATTTTCTGGTGTCATTACTTCAGCACTAAACTCATAGAGTCCTTCCGTACCTTTCATGAATTCAAATAATTGTTCTGATTGCCACTCGGCATTTTGAACTCTGTTACTACAAATCTTGATTATAAACTCACTCCCTTCCAAATCACAATGTGTTAAGTCAAAGTGAAATGGTTGGTCTGGCATTTGTTTCTTGATGAACTCCGTTACATTCTCTTGGAAGTTATCAAATTGTTTTTCAGCTTGTTCTTCTGTTTCGTATGTGGCTATGATTTCCACTTCTCCGTACATTCCCATTGGTTATAATTTTAAATGATTAATGATTTATACAATATTACAAATAATATTTTACTTTACCAAATTTTCTTGTAACATTTTTGTAAGAATTTGTACTATTGGTTCTGTAACTACTTCTGGTTCAATACCTTGATAATCTAAACCTACTCCCCAATTATCTTGGTCTTCTCTCCAAATAAGGTTTACATATTGGAATTGGTATATAGTTTTACCCATATCTTCATCAGAATCAATTTGTATATCAAATACTGGTTCACCATTAAGGTCTTCTACTGAATCCCAATCAGAAAAGTTGTCGAACTTTCTAACTTGTACTGGTAATCCTTTGCCAATAACGATATATTGTTGTTCTTCTACGTTAAGGATAACTCTATCAATGCTTGGTAGGTCTGTTTCAAACGTACCTATTGGACATTCTTCATCATCAATGATTTCTTCAAGGTTCTCACCTAATTCATTATTTACCTTTTCCAAGATTTTTCTCTTAGATGCTACTATGATGTCTTGGTCTGTTGCATCATCTTCTACTACCACTCTGTTTGCGAATGAATAGTAAACTAACTTAGCTACTTTACTCATGATTATAATGTTTTAATTATTAATGTTGATGTAAATGTAAGAATAATATTTTAATTATCCAAATAAAATTTATGCTATTTTATATATGCCCTAAGAATCTATGTGGTTTAGCATAATCGCTTTCAACATATCTCTTTGCTGATTCTTCACTTTCACCCAAAGCGATTTGTTCTTCAATGATTACTTTTTTAAAACCTTCAATCATCTTCTTGGCTACTTCGTGTGATGATTTATTTCTTGCATCTGATACTCTACCATATTCATTTGATGCTAACTTATCTAATAACATAAGAAACAATCTAAATGATGATTGTTGTAGTGTTCTATGTTCTCTACAAAATGCGTTAATGAATTCTTCATGGTCACAATTATAATTGTTCACAAAGTTAGTTAATTCATTTGCTAATTCTTTTCCGTTTAATTTCGACATAATTCGTTTTTTTAATGTTATGTGACAATATTACGAATAATCTTTCATATATCCAAATAAAAAAAATAATCTAAATAAAAAAAGCCACACATTTCTGCATGGCTTTAAATATATAATATAATATATAATCTTATTTAATCTTGAGGGTAGCTTCTACTGAATCCTTTTCATCATCTTCAAGACCTTGCCCATCTTTCTGTAATAATTTTTTTCTACAAGCAGACCTTTGACTCCCATCTTTATTAGCATTTGGGAATATACCAGAGTCAATACAAACATCTGTCATACTTGGTGCTAGAGTGGATTTAAGTCTTTGTTGGATACTATGTTGGTCACGTTTATCTAGTGGTTTGTCAGCATCAGAACCACCACTAGCACTATTATCTTCTTTATCTTCAGAATCATTATCTTTTTTTTCAGCCTTTTTTTCTTCAACTTCTTTTTCAGAGTTTTGTTTCTTAGACTTTTCAAATAAACCAGAAAGTGATTCTCTAACTAATATTTTAATTTCTTTTTTGTCCATAACAATTTTTTATTATCTTTATATATAAATATGGTGAAACGGATAAAAAGGTAGGTCAATATACACAAAAGTGTATATATTGACGAATAACTAGTAATCACTTATACCTACTTCAGTATAGGTTAAATTATACTTAACTAGTTTTATATCGTTTTCCTCACACCAATCAATAAAACCACTCTCAGTTACATTAGACAATGTAACCCCAAATCTATTTCTAAATGCTTCAAGATACTTTACTGGCAAGTTATATGTCTTAGTGAAGTCAGATTTTTTTATGGGTATATATTTATCACTCATTTTGATTAATTATTTTTAATAATACTTTTACATTTTTTGCATTGCTTATAACCAGATGAAAACAATTTCCAGTCATGTTCACACTTATAGTCTTTTATAAAAAGGTCGTCAGTTTCTTGATGAACCTCTTTTAAATTATTCTTTATTTTCTCAACAGTTCTCCCATATTTATATCCAATATAAAATGATAAACTTAAAACTATACATATCGCTATAAATAACATAATTCTTTTATTGTAAATATACACAAATGTGTATATATTAGAACATATCTATATTCATTTTATGTTCTCTTATTAGTAATTTTAATCTTTTTAAACTCTTATCTCTTATTTGTCTAACACCTTCTCTACTCATACCTATCTCATCAGCAATCTCATGTAGGTTCATAGAGTAAGGTACACCAAAACCGAAGTATAACTTTAATATTTGTTTATCTCTTTCCTTTAAAAAGGTTAGTAATCGCTCAAGTTGTTTTGTTGAGTCATCTTTATTTACAATTGAATCTGTTGGTTCAAACGCATCTGTGGTTAAAATGTCGTGGAATGTTCCACCATCATCGTCATTTAATTTTTTATCCATAGATGATACAGATAAAGAGCTAATACTAATCATCTCTAATATTTCTTTTTCAGTCATATCAGTGATATAATCTAACAAATCTTCTTCAGTTGGTTCTCTACCAATGATTTGTCTAACACCATCAACTCTGTTTTTAAATGTGCTTAATGTTACATTTTTATTGATTGGTATTCTGATTGCTCTAGAGTTATTACCAATATGTGATTGTATATAAGCTCTAACCCACCAAACAGCATATGATATAAACTTATTACCAGTTTTAGGGTCAAACTTTTTGGCTGCATGTAATAAACCTAAGTTACCTTCGTTAACCAAGTCTTCTAAGTAGACACCTGGTCTTTGGTATTGCTTAGCAACACTTATAACAAACCTTAGGTTTCTATATACCAACTCATGTAAGGCATCTTCATCACCACCTACAGCTTTTTCAGCACACTTTACTTCATCATCTGGAGTATCGAACACTGATATGTTTGATACGTCTGATAAGTACTTTTTAAATGCCTCACTGTTTGAATTTGTAATCCTCTCTGTAATCTTAATTCCTCTTTTCATACTGTAACGATTTTTATTTGTTGTTATTATTATTTAAATTTTCTATTTAGTTCCCTAGATATATCCCTTTCTTTTATTGTGTTTCTTTTGTCATGTAGTTTTTTACCCTTACATAACCCTAGTGTTATCTTAACTAACCCAGTCTTGGTTTCGTGTAAATCAAGAGGTATTATTGTCATACCCTTAGATTCAATACTGGTTTTTAGTTTTAATATTTCTTTTTTATTCAGTAATAACTTTCTATCTCTATACGGTTGGTGGTTGTCATAATTATTACAAGTTTCATTTGGTTTGATGTACATGTTCTTTATAAAGATTTCACCATTATCTATGAAACAATAAGATTCATTTATACTAACCTCATGGTTTCTTAATGGTTTTACTTCAGAACCCAATAACTTAATACCAGCAATGTATTTTTCAATAACATTGTATTCATAGTAGGCCTTTTTATTCTTGTTAATTAATCTCATGTAACAAATGTACAAATTATTTTTTAAAATAAAAAGCCTTAATTAAAAAAAATTAATTAAAGCCCATTATTTCTTCGGTTTTCTTACTAACTTCATCTAATAACCAGTCTTCATATATTAACTTAACTAAACCTATAGAGTAACCTTCATCTAATGATATGAGTGTTTTATAATCAAACCTTTCAGAGTTTTCATCAACAGCAACCCAGGTAGTGTTACCATGTTCAAGTGTTAAATTATCCAATATCTCGTAAATCTTTTTGAATTTTTTGTTTTTTTCTTCTTCAAACCATTCAGTAATTTCTTCATGGATAAGTTTACCGTTATCCATTAAAAAGTCACCATATATAACTGTTATTTCATTTATAACTTGTCGTAGTGTTTTAAAAACTTTTGAATTAGTTTCAACAACCCCAAAACTTATGTTTGAGTTTCTATTAGTTTTATGTTCTTCACAGTGGAAAGTATAATTATTATTTATATGATTTAATATTATATCCTTATCATTCATTGATTAGAGTATTTCGTCAATCATATTTTGTATTTTAATACACTTCTCATATTTTTCAACACTTTCATAATGGTATAATGCTAGGTGTAATGATTCACCCCAGTCATCTTCATTTATACTTAGGTCTATAAGTGTTTCATCACCAACCATAAACTGTATAACTATGATTTCGTCAATTTTTTCTTTCCAAGCTTTTTTTACTGAGGATAGTATTTCATTAAAGAATTTTTCTTTTTCATACTTTAAGAAATCTTCAACCTCTTCGTAACTTTCAACCTTTATCTTAAGCATATCAATTTAAATTAATGTTAATACTACCTTTTTCTTCATCGTCATAATCTTCCAAATCTGAGATGTATATTCCTTCAATCTCACCACCTAATTCATCTAATACTGACACATCTAGTCCTCCGTCACCGTCATACTTAATAATGATTTTGTATTCACCTAAGTCAACTACTTCATTTCTTGGTATTCTCATATTAAAATTTTATAACTCTATTAACAAATATACGGGTTATTTTTCAATAAAACAAATTTATAACATTAAAAGTTAGTTTCACTACTATCTAACTTATCTAACATGTACTCCATAGCTTCTTCTGGAGTGTCCACTAATTTATATAAATCTAAATCTTCTTTACTTATATTTTTTTCTTTACCTAAAACGGTTTTCTTAATCCAATCAACTAATCCACCCCAATAGTCTTTACCAACTAACACGATAGGTACCCTTCTCATATGGCCTGTCTGTATGAGAGTTAGAGTTTCAAATAACTCGTCAAATGTACCAAAACCACCTGGGAATGCTACAAAAGCTTGTGAGTATTTTAAAAAGAATACTTTCCTTGTGAAAAAATATCTACAATCAACCAGATGATTGATATACTGGTTTGGGTGTGCCTCAAATGGTAGTTGTATTTGTAACCCAACTGATTCACCATTTTGTCTAACTGCACCTAAATTACCAGCTTCCATAATTCCTGGTCCACCACCTGTGATAACACCATAACCATTATTTACTATTAACTCAGATAATTCTACAGCAGTTTTATAATAAGGGTTGTCAGGATTTGTTCTAGCAGAACCAAAAATACTAATACATGGTCCTATTTCAGATAACTGGTCAAATCCCTTTATAAATTCACCTTGAATTCTAAGTACTTGCCAAGCATCATCTATTTTTGTTTTATGTTTATTCTTCATATAAGTTAATTTAAGTTAAAAAATACTTTTTGTTGTGGCGATTATATCGTTTATATCACCATCATCAATAAGAGTTACAGGGAATCCCCACAATTTAGATATATTACTAACAATAACATCAACATCTTTACTATCTAACTGTTTACTATTTACAGGTGTATAGTTAAGTGTTAAAGTTCTATCACCGTTAACATCCACATCAAAGGCTTGGATGTCTGGATAATATGTTGCCCTATTATATGTTTCTGATAGACTTTGTCTAACAGCCTTATACCCTCTTTCATCATGTATTGATGAGATATTATAGAATCTACTATCTTCTCTATCTGTAACTTCAAACATTTTCATATCTCTAATCACTTTTGGTGAAAGGTATTGTAGAACGAAAGTTTCATCTTTAAAATTATCAACAATATATCTAAATGTTTCTGCCCAATTACCCTTGCCAGCTATTTCTGGGAACCATTGTTTATCCTCTTCTGTTGGGTCTAATGACATTCTTTTTAAATCACTAAATATGTTAAACCCTAAGGTATAAGGATTAAGCCCAGAATAGTATGGTGAATCAAATCCTGGTTGGAAGATTACGTTTGAGTGGTTATGAAAGAACTCCATCATAAACCCTTCGTCAAGATAACCTTCATCATACATTTTATTGATAATCTCATAGTGTGAGAAAGTCGCACATCCCTCGTTAATTACCTTAGTTTGTCCTTGTGGGTAAAAGTATTGTGCTGTTTTCCTAACAATCCTAATCAACTCTCTTTGCCATACCTTTAAGTTAGGTGAGTTTTTCTCAATGAAATATAATATATTCTCTTCTGGTTGTTTAGGGAACCTATCAATTCTCTCTTCACCTGATTTATCGTCCTTTGGTATGGTTCTCCACATATCATTAACTAACACTCTCTCATCCTCAATCCTCTTCTTAAGTCTCTCTTGTTCTTTCTTAGCGGATATCTTTTGTGGTTTAGTGTATTTGTCAACACCGTAGTTCATAATCATGTGACAAGCATCTAACACCTCTTCTACAGCTTCATAACCATACCTTTCTTCACACTTACTTACATAGTCTCTAGCAAATAACATATAATCTACTATTGCATCAGCATGTGTCCATTGTTTAAATAGGTAATTGTTTTTGAAGAAGTGGTTATGACCATACGCAGCATGTGCCAATACTAATAACATCAAACAAGTTGTGTTATCTTCCATATTATAAGATATACAAGGGTCTGAGTTGATAACCAACTCATATGCTAACCCCATCCTACCCTTTTTATATTTACTTTTGTTAATAACAAAGTCCTTACCGAACTTCCAGTGGTTATAAGAAATAGGTAGACCAATCAAAGAATAAGCGTCCAACATCTGTTCAGAAGTTACAATTTCAAACTGGTTTGGATAGGTATCTAGCCCTAGATACTCTTCAGCTATTCTACTAATCACTTTGTCAGCTTCTAAGATTGTATCTTCATTCCAATCTGAACTGGAAAACATCTTCTTTAATTCTTCTTTTGTCATACCTTAACTCTCTTTTTAAAAAAATCTTTAAATACATCCCATATTTCGGAATTATCGTTTATTTTACCACTCTTAAAGTTACCGTTGCTATCAGAAACTTTTTGGTATACTTCCCATAAGTCACTATATCTACTCCTAGCAATTTCAATATAAACCATATATTGTATTTTACTGAGTAATTTATTTTTAAGTATATCACCACAAGCAATAGCATCAGAAGTATCCCATACGTCACCATCAGATGCTTGTGCCGCATATATGTTCCAATCTGAGGAATACCTTTCTTCTATAATCTTATCCATTAACTCAAGAGAAGGTAGTACGATTGTACCACCACTTTCTCTCGAATTAAAAAACTCATCCTCGTTTACTTCCTTGGCTTGAGTGTGGTGTCTAATAAAAACAATTTCAATCCTCTCATATTGCTTAGTTAAAAACAAATATAATAGTGTAAAAAATCTTTTAGCTATGTCTTTTTCCTTTTCACCCATAGAACCAGATACATCCATAATACAGAACATAACTGCTGATGTTACAGGTACAGGGAACTTTTCATAGTTATTGTATTGTAAATCAATCTCTTCCATGAAGTTAATAGACATTTTCATCTTCTTGAGTTTTTCAATCTCATCTTCCAACTCTTTAACTTCAGTCTTAGTTAATTTACTATTTTTTAGTTTATCTTCAATTTCTTTAATCTTCTTATCAAAGAAAATAGTAGTAGCCATTTTCCTACTCATTGAGTTTTTATATGACTTGACTACGTTTAGTCTATTTGGTGTGCCAGCGCTTGTAAATCCAGCTCTTTTTTGTTTAAAGTCAACAACACTGTTAAGATGCTTCTTAACCATATCTGGTAACTCTAAATCATCAAAGAAGTATTCTAAGAACTCTTCCCTACTTATACTGATAGTGAAATCATCTTCGGTGATTGTGGGGTCGTTTGACCCCTTTTGACCACCAGCACCTCCTTCACCTCCTTGCGGTTTCCTTATCTTATCACCAGGTGTGTACTCTTTGTTTCCAGGATGAACACGTTTCTTATTACCAGTTTTACCATCATAACTAAACTGTGGTTCATTGATTCCCTTAACAGGTATCTTAACACCCTTCTTAGATGAAGTTAAATCCTTTACATTATTATTCTTAATAATATCTGGAATAGCTTTTTTAATCTTATGACTAATCCTCTTAAGTAACTTCTGTCTGTTTGGTGAAGATTTACCTTTGGGGTTATTTCTTTTGTCTACAATGTTAATACCCATATCTGTAAATCTATTTTAATTTGACTTTCTAACCCTTAAATACCAATCAGTAAGTAACTTAATTTGTTTATTTGTATAACCTCTGTCTAACATTCTTTCAATGAATTCAGAATGTTTTTTCTCCTCATCTTTAGATGTCTTAGTTGAGAATGAAATCACTGGAATTAAATCTTCAGTTTTAGAGAAGATTCTTTTCTCAATAACGTTCTTAATCTTTTCATATGATTCCCACTTAGGAGCTTCACCATGTTTAGCCTTATGTCTTAAGTAGAACTGAACTAAGTCATTTCTAAAGTCTTTAGGGTTAGCAATACTTGCTGGTTTCTCAATCTTCTCTAACTCCTCATTTAAGTCAACTCTATCAAATTGTTGCCCTGTTTCTGGGTCTCTATAATCATTATCTTGACACCAGTGGTCAGCGTATGTAATATATCTCTCGAATAAGTTTTGACCATACTCTTGATATGAATCAACATATGCTTTTTGAATCTCATCACCAATGAACTCAGCATATTTAGAAGAGATAGTTGATTTAAGGATATCTAAATAAAAGTCCTCAACATCTGCTGGCATTTGTTGTTTGATAATCTCTTGTTCTAACACATAAAATAAATGTACTGGGTTAGCTGCGATTTCCTCTGAGTCATGGTTAAACACTTTTGATAATACCTTAAACGCAAAACGAGTTGATATACCATCCATACCTTCCGTGATACCAGCAAAGTCTTTATATTCTTGTAATGACTTAGCTTTAGGGTCAACCTCCTTTAAGTTTTCACCATTATAAACTCTCATCTTAGAAAAAAGTGTTGAGTTTTCAGTCTCAATTAATCTAGTCATTACACAAAATTGTGCTAACATCTCAAGTGTCTTAGGTGCACAAGGTGACTCTGATAATGAAGAATGTTGTAATAATTTCTCATAAATCTTAACTTCTTCATCTACTCTCAATGAATAAGGTACTCTTACAATATAAACCCTGTCTAAGAATGCCTCATTCTTTCTATCATTTGAGAATGTTTCCCATTCAGACTCGTTTGAGTGAGCTAAAATAATACCTTGAAAAGGAATTGCTGGTAAGTTTTCTGTACCATTAAAGTTCCCTTCTTGTGTTGCAGTTAATAATGGATGTAATACTTTAATCGGTGCTTTAAACATCTCAACGAATTCCATAAGTCCTTGATTAGATTTACATAATGAACCAGAGTAACTATACGCATCTGCATCGTCTTGTGGGAATTCAGCTAACTTTCTAATATCAACCTTACCTACTAATGCTGAAATGTCTTGGTTGTTCTCATCACCTGGCTCTGTCTTTGAGATACCTAATTGTGATGCAATTGATAATTTAATTTTCCTAACTGAAAATTTAGAGATATCGCCATCAAGTTCAGCTAATCTTTTTGTTGCCCATGGAGATGCACAAGATGGTACATACCTTCCAGAAATATCATATTCTTCCTCTAATTCTTTTTTATATGAATTGAATAAGCCTAATGGACTTTCTAATACTGGTGACATTTCACCATCAGCTACTAAAACATATATTTCGCTGTTTTCCATTAATTGTTTAAGTCTCTCGGCCAAAGATGATTTACCACCACCTACTGGCCCTAACAGATATAAAACTTGTTTCTTTTCTTCTAACCCTTGTGCAGCATGTTTGAAGAATGATACGATTTGTTCGATAGTATCTTCCATACCGTAGAAATCACTAAATGAAGGGTATCTTTTAATCTTTTTGTTTGAGTGAATTCTACTAAGTCTTGGGTCGTTCTTAGTGTTAATTATTTCTGGTTCTCCAATAGCATCTAACATTCTTTCTGCTGGTGATGCATAAACCATTTTATCTTTCTTGCAAAGATTTAAATACTGCGTCAAACTAATATCTTTTGACGTAGTACCATAATTTGTTTTAATTGTTTTTAATAGACTCATTTTTTTTTTATTTAAAACTTTATTATAACTGTAATATAATGATTTCATTATTAAATGTAAATCTTCATTCAATAATAAACCAAAGATATTTATTTTTTTTTTAATTCGCCACTTTAAGTGATAAAAAAATTATAATTTTATTAGAGATAAGTCGATATTCTTTTTTTCAACGTCAACAGACTTAACTATAATAGTAACTTCATCACCTAATCTTATAACTTCTCCAGTGTTGTATCCCTTTACACAATAGTTTTTTTCATCATACGTAAATGTATCACCATTTATTTCAGATATTCTAACTAAACCTTCACACATTGTTTCTTTAATCTCAACGAAAAGACCATAATTTAAAACTGATGTCACCACACCCCTATAAACCTTACCTATTTTATCAGACATAAACTCAGCCTGTTTAAACTTTATTGAATCTCTAGAAGCTTTTTGAGCAACAACCTCTCTTTTAGATAAGTATTCACATTTTGGTTCTATTTTACTTTCACCCTTAGAAATTTTATTATTTAAAACTTTATCCAGTATTCTATGTAGTATAACATCTGGGTATCTTCTTATAGGTGATGTGAAGTGTGCGTAGTCCTCAAACCCTAGACCGTAGTGACCTATATTATCTGTTGAGTACTGAGCTTTTTGCATAGTTCTGACAACTAAATTGTTAATTATATTTTCTTCTGAACTACCCCTAACATCCAATACTAACTTATTCAATGAATCCTTGATTGTATCACTTGTTGATAGGTCTACGTCATAACCAAATTGTTTTATGAATGACTTTAAACTCCCCAACTTTACTGGGTCTGGGTCAGCATGTATTCTATTTGGTATTGCAACTTGTTTTTTATTTAATAAATGCGCTACACGTCTATTAGCTAATAACATAAACTCTTCGATTAGTTTGTTGGAATCTTTAGATACCTTAAACATTATGTCTGTTGGTTTACCATCTTCATCTAACTTAAACTTTACCTCTGGATTGTCAAATGTAACTGAGTATCTCTTAGCTCTCATCTTCTTTGCTAAACTATCTAGAGTTCTTATAGCGATTATCTTTTCATCAGAATCATTTTCAGATTCTGACTCAATTATCTCTTGAGCTTCTTCATATGTATATCTGTGGTCAGAATATATCACAGTTCTGCCGAACCATTCTTTAATGATATCACCTTCAGAGTTTAATGTAAAAACCGCTGAGAAACATAGTTTTTCTTCATGTGGTCTAAGACTACATACCCCATTAGAAAGTCTCTCTGGAAGCATGGGAACAACCCTATCAACCAAATACACTGAAGTACCTCTATTATATGCTTCCTTGTCTAATTCTGTTCCAGGTTTAACATAATGTGAAACGTCTGCTATGTGTATTCCTACACGAAAATTATCACCAACCTTTTCAAATGATAACGCATCATCAAAATCCTTAGCGGTGTCTGGGTCAATTGTAAATGTTAATACATCACGCATGTCCTCTCTTTTATCTATTTCTTTTTTGGGTATATCCAGTCGTATCTTATTAGCTTCAGATTCTACCTCTTCTTCAAAATTATATGGTAAACCATACTCATGTAGTATTGAATGTATCTCTACATCATTATTACCAACATCACCTAAGACTTCTATTATCTTACCGTTTGGGTTCTTAGCTGTTTCACCCCAACTAGTTAATTTAGCAATAGCTTTTTGCCCATCAGTACCACCATTTAATTTTGATAGTGGTATATATAAATCTGTGTGCATTTTTGGTGAGTCTGGGATTAGGAATGCGAATTTATCAGTAACTTGTAATTTACCAACAAATGTTGTTTTAAATCTTTCAACAACTTCTATAACCTTACCTTCTAGCTTTCCATCCTTACCAGATATAATCTCAATCTCAACTATATCAAGATGTAATCCTTTACCAGTATTCTTTTTATGTATATAAACATCTTTCTCTAGTTCATCACTAACCATGTAGGCTGAACTAGATGAGTTCATTCTTAATTCACCCTCGTATATATTTCCTATCTTAATCATTTGTTGTTGTAGTAAATGCTGAATCGAAGTCTATTGGGTATTGCCTACAAACTTCACTCAATTTTTTATTTTGTTTATTATTAAAAACATCAAACCCATAGTGTAGTTTTGATGTGTGTACTAGATACTCTATGATTAGCTTTGGTAGTTTAAATATATACCTTTCATTACATAAGTTTTCAAACTGTTCAACATCTCTAGTTGTGTCGAATATAACAACATCATTAGCGCAAGATTCTGAATAAAATCTAAATAATTTTCTTAGATATTCTGTCTTTTTATTTATAACACCAACTATTATCTCATCATAAAAATCAACCTGACCAGTTTGTGAATCATATGGGTCGGAACCAATCATGTATCTTTGTTCACCATCAGTTGAGTTGTAAGAATAAATGTTAGATAGTTTTGTTTTTTCACCTCTAACAAATGCTACATCATCCCATATTTTATTCTCACCGTAAATTTCTAAACAAATACCGAACCCCTCAATTTCAGAGTATCCAGTTAATAACAAGTAATCATACGCTTCCCAGAAATTATTAAATTCTTTTTCTTCTAGTATCTCTCTTAGTTCATTATCTAACATAATTTACTAATTTATTTATTATAAAATTCATATAGTCTTCACCGTATTTAGAAAGCTCACCATACATAATCACCGAATTATTTTTTAATTTTGTATGTCTTGGGTCAGAGTTTATAAGGTTGTATAAATCAATTGGTAACGATTCCTTATATATAACTCTATACATCAATGATGCCCACCTATTAGCAAATGATTCTTCTGTTATAACAATGGTACAATATTCATCCTCAGTTAATAAACTAATATTTTTAGTTTTTTCCGCTAAATCTAACTCTGGTGTTGCGAACCTTTTATAATGTGCTATCTCATGTAGTATTATAAAGGGTATTGATTCTTTTAAATTAACATCAGTAAGTTTATTTAAATCTAAATATATTTTGTCTGGAACGGTAAAACCGTATACTGTTCCTGTTATAGATGCGTTAATAACATCAGCATCAATTTTATTTATGATGTGTGTTATAGGTCTTAAATCAATGTTTATTTCATCACCTAAACCAATAATATCATTTTTAACTCCCATAAAATTAGTATTTTCTTTCAGCTATTAGCTCACCAGACTCATTAAAACTTTTCCAATGGCCAACCCTAGTACCCTTATTGTAATAAAGCAAAGCCACAATATTACCATTAAAATCATAGACAACCCATTTACCATGTTTTTTACCACTTTTGAATTTAGCCTCACCAATTAAATGACCTTCTCTACTAAAAGAATAATGCTTACCGTGTCTTTTACCATAAATGTTACAATTCTCTAGGTATTGGATTTTCTTGGTATCTTTAAAGTATTCTACTTTATTATGTTTCTTACTGTTTAAAATACTATCCAAATCTGTTTGAGACGATAGGGATATAAAACTAAAAATAAAAATTGTAATTAAAACTAAACTCTTCATAACTATAAATATAATAATATTTAGTAAATATAGTTATAAATTATTAAAAAATCAAGTTAAATTACTTGATATGGTTAATTTTAAACTTATTTAATCTACCAGAATCAACTAAAGATTGACCCCAGTTTTGGAATGTTGGTATATGCTCAGTTCTATCATCAAAAAGTTCGACATCAATAATACTTGGTACTTCAGACAATAAATTATTAAGTTGTTCAATCTTATTTGACAATGTATCTTTACCGTAATTGTATAAATATTTGTCAAAGACATATCCATTAGCATTTAGGATAGTCTCAACCTCGTTTGATAGTTTGGGTCTTCTTCCTGTAAGGCTTATAACCATTGTGTTTGGTCTTTGTCTCTCTATTGTATATGCGGACTTAACTTCTGGGATTGCTTCGAAGTCGAAGATATCCATATCTAATGATTCTGGTCTACCCCACCAACCCCTATGTGGCCAATCTTCTCCAGTCTTTTCTTTATATATTACCTTATGTGTGTCTGGCATACCAGTATCAACTGTGGTACCATCAAAATCAAAAACACTAAGTTTTGTTATTTTATCTTCCGTATTTTCCCTAAGAATTTGTTTAATTTTTTCTTTCATGTAACAAAATTAATAATTTTATTTAAAATAACAATAGATAAATAGAAAATAATATAGAATAAAATACAGACCAGATGATAAAATTAATGAAAAATATTTTTAAATAATTAATTTCATTCTCAGATTCTTCTTCTAATAACGAACCATATACCCTTTTAGCAGCCGAACCGAAGTTAGACATAGTTATGGGTCCATGTGCATTTATAGATTGTTTTATGGCACCATTAATCTTATTAAGAACTGGTCTCTTTTTTTTCTTTAGTTTGTTTATGAGGTCTATGTTATCACCCTCATATTGTTCAAAAACATCTAAGAGTCTTTCTGGTTTAGGGTTCTTAGCCCTAAGTTCAGATTCAATTTCGTATAATAATCTAGCTTTTCTAGTTTTAAATTTCATAAAATTATATTAATATAATTTAAATAAAAATCAAGACTAATAAGTAGATAAATTTACAGTTAAATTGTTTTTTAAATCTTCGAAACTTATGATTGTATCATTATATGATATAAACGATATTCTTATCTTACTAGTATCATTTAAACAATCTAACTTGAAGTTGCCATCAAAATCAGTGTAAATCATCTCATTGCAGTCTAAAACTTCTATTCTTGCTGCTGGAATTGGTTCCTTTGTTTCTGAGTCAACTATCAATCCAGATAAAAAACTCGTTGCGATTAAAATCTCTTTCATTTAATTAATTTGTTTTATTAAAAATATAAAACAATTGTAACAAAATACAGTTTTTAATATTAAGTAATTGTTAAATACATATTAACTAATTGGTGTTATCAAACCTTCTTTGATTAAATAATCATTTATGGTTTTTAAAACATCCTTTTCAGTCTTTTTATTATTAACAAATTCGAACCATTCTTTCTCACAATATATTGCTTGTTCTTCGGTTATGGCTGGTAGACTCTCTTTCCACTTTGTGTGTGTGAGTTTCCTAAACCTTTCATTATTTTCATCAAACTGTACCATTACTTAAATGTAGTGTATTTTCCATTTATGAAGTTTATATGTTGTGCCTTTCCGTTTTTATGTATAATCACATGTGATTGTAACCATGAACTAGGACCCATATTATACCCAACTCTCATCTTGGTTGATGTACCAACTGCTAAGGCACCATCCTTTCGTCCAGGTGAGTGATAATGCCCAACGATAATCTTTGTGTTTAGTTTTCTAAACTGTAATAAACTACCTCTTGAGCCATTTGAACCCATGTCACCATGTTGTCCTAACTCCCATCCAAGAACCTTATATGAATCACCTCTACCTAGTGTTTTGAACTTAGGGTATTTTCTATTAATTATTTCTGGTATAACCCCTTTAATGCTTTCACCACCTTCAGCGTGTTGTCTTAATAGTATTGCTGAATATTCCATATATAGTGGTGAGTTCTTAGGTGTTGGTTGTTTCTTCCAATCACCATTAATAAGCCACCTGTCAATAAAGTCATCGTGATTACTTCTAACTACAACTACATTAGGGTGGTGTGAGAAATTACCTAAACCTTCTAACATCTCATCAACCTCTTTCTGTAAGTTGTTTTCATCTCTAACTTCTTTACCATATTGGATAAATGGATTCTTCATTGTGTGGTGGCTAATTGAATATCCATCAAACACATCGTGAAGTATAACATGTTTTGGTTTTATCCTCTCAAGCATTTTGGTTGTTGATTTCACAACCTCTGGGTCGTGATGACCCCAGTGTAAGTCACCAAGAACACATGCTTCAATCTTGTCCATGTTATCTATCTTAGTTTCACCTTCTATAACTATAGGTTCGTCAATAAAGTGAGCGTCTAAGTAATCAGCTTTATCTAATGGGTCAGCAAATTTAAGTTTTGCTTCTTTACCTTTAAACTTAACTTCATTATATAAGTCGCAAAAATCACCATTATCTTCGGCAGATACTTGTCTAACGTGAAAAGTTTTATCATCTTCAATCTCAACAATAACAAAACCTAATACATGGTGGAACTCACCTTTCTTACCAGCCTTAGAGTCTGTATAGTTATTAACCGTACAGGCACCTGTTGTAAGCATCATCTTTGGTTTTGAATCTTCAAGTACTGGTATAGTTTGCATCTGTAGTTTTGGGTGACCAAATATGCATGAATTTACACCAGACATAGCTTCCATACCACTCATAGGGTTATGGGCTGTTGGGTGTATCTTGACATCAGACATGATTGATAAGTACTGGTGTATGTCGTGTCTACCAGCATCTAAGTATGGTAACACCACTGGTGACCACTTCTCTTCGGATTGTTGACCCATAGTCCATATAGATGTTGGGTTTCTATATCTACCAGCAATTACGTGGATATCAGCCTTTATGTGTTTAGCATACCCAACTAGGTTATGGAAAAACTTTAAATGAACTGGGGTATTGTTTTGTGCCCAAGTAATAATAAACCTTTTCTTCTTGCTATTAAACTTTCTAGTTTTAGCTTTTTCATATTCTGGTGATACAACATCGTCCTTCTCAGCTAATTTCAACCTTTCTGATGCCCATTTCCTAACAGTTCTTTCTGACTTACCAGTGAACTCCATTAGAACTTGCATCCTTTCATCCCAAGAAAGTTTTTTATTCTTATAAACTTCAGTAAAATACTGAATGTCTTCATCTGTCATTTCTTTAAATCTCATAATTTATTTTTTAAAATAAAATTTATAAAAACCAAATATAATACTTTTATTTTTAATAAACAACTAAATTATAGTTCAGTTAAAATATCCTTTAATCTTTTTTTGGCGCAATATAGGTTAGCCTTGGATGCACCTTCTTTTATACCTAACTTATCAGATATCTCTTTATGTGAAAACCCATCAAAATAATACATATTAAACACTGTTTTATATCTCGGACTTAGTTTTTGTATTGCCTTATTTATATTTGATTTATCATAATATATTTCATCATCCAAATCATCATCAATATGATTAGATAAATTTTCCACACTATAATTCTCACAGAACAGTAGCTTCTGTTTTCTCAAATAATCAATACATAAGTTTGTGGATATTTTTTTGACCCAAGCACCGAACTTAATATTGGGTAGAGTTGTTGTTGTATCAAACTTTTCTATATTATCAAATACCTTTATAAATGATTCTTGTATAAAATCTTCACCTTCTTGCTTTGATGTTGAGTATCTCATACAAACATTATAGACTGTTGGATAAAACATTTCGTATATTGTTTTATGGCAACCGTTGTCACCACAAACACAACCCATTATGGTATCTTTTAGTGTTAACATATTAACCTATTTTTCTAACATAGTATCTATAACCACTATCTGAATTAGTTTCAAATACCTCCGCAAAGTATTCAGCTTTTTCGTATGTGTTAAACTCCAATACTTCAGTACCACCATCTAATAAAATAACGTTTTGTTTATTACCGTTTGGTAATACTAATTCCTTAATGATGCAAAATTTTTCTTCTTTTTCCATAATGATTTATTTAATTTTTTTCCAATGTTTATCGTGATACTTGGTACGATATGTACCTGTCTTAAATGATTGTGCATATAGAATTACCTCTATTGCTCTTGGTAATTCAGATAATAAGTTATCCATTTCTTCTTTCTGTTCTTTAGTCCATTGAAATGGGTCTCCTTCAAATGGGTCGAAATCATCTGGTTGCCCATATAATATTATACCCATATCTTCATGGTAATCAATACCACCGAAAGGTGATTCTTCACCCTTTGTGTGTATTTCATTATATGATGATAACTCATCCCATTCTAGGTGTTTTAAAAGCTTTAAATGCTCTTCTTTTAGTTCAAATTTTATAACACTCATATAATTTATTTTAAACAAATATAGATATTTTAAATCGGTAAAACAACTTTATTTAAAAGTTTTTTCGATACGTGTGTGTAAATTTCTGTTGTTTTTGAACTATTATGACCAGCTATCGATTGTATGATTCTCAAATCAACCCCAGATTCCAATAAATGAGTAAAACATGAATGTCTAAGTTGATGAATATGATAGTTTTGACCCAAATATTTTTTAACTATTTTATTACAACTACCCCTTGAATATTGTAAACTATTTTGACCATTGAACAAGTATTCTTTTGGTTTATATTGTTTATAATATTCTCTTAATAACAATAAAATATTTTCAGATAGTGGTACAATTCTATCTTTTTTACCTTTAGCATTCTTAATATGAATCACCATTCTTTTAGAATCTATATCTTCTATTTTAAGCTTAATAACTTCAGAAACTCTTAACCCAACTGAATATGTTAATGATAAAATGGTTTTATGTTTTAAATTTTCAATTTGTGATAACTTTTCTAAAATAAAATTATTATCTATTACCTTTGGTAACTTCTTTTCTTTTCTAGGTCGTTTAAATGAAACCTTATCATATTTCTTATTCAAACCAAACTTGTATAAAAATCTAATAGCATTTATAACTTGGTTTTGTTGTGAAACTGATGTAAAGTTATAGTTATCTAAATAAGATTGAAAATCTTTGGAATTAAGATGAATAATTCTTTTATTCTCAATATTACACCAAGATATAAATTCTTTTATGTAATGTACATAAATTTCCTTAGTATTAGTTGAATAATTTAGATATGTAAACTTTTCTTCACAAATCTTTACAATTTTTTGATTTAACATATTATAACTATTTGATAATTAATAACTTACAAAAAGGTGTTTATATATAATAGTTAGCTGCAATATAAAATTTTTGGAAGGCGACCATCAAATACAAACTTTGTAACGTGGCACAACCACACTTCAAATTCGTGCATATCACTTTTCAAATCATACCATCCCCCATCCGCTTCCTCTCTATTGAAGGTCAGCGTAAATCTTGGGTTGTCAAATTTTTTATCACTTATGGTTAGGTAAGTGTGCCATTCACCTTGTGCCACTATATCAAGCATCACATCAGCACCACATACCATTTCAAGTTCTTCTTTGTCGCCTTCCCATTCAGGAAGAACTACATACCATCTATTGTCTTGTTCTTTTTCAAATTTAAATGTTCTCATCTATTGTAAAAATTTTATACAGTTCACTTCGTCAGCTAACAATAGCTATAATTAACCCTACGGGTCGCTTCGCTTAATCATAGCCAAACCGTTATATGTAATATTTGCCTATCTTCCAATAAAAGACAACTCTTTTTCTTTGTCCAACATCATCTACTAAGGCACTTCTTATTCCAGTTATTTTTACGGTCTTTAATCGCTTCTTACCGTTCCATTCTTGTTTATAGTGTTGGTAGTGTATTGTTTCAAATAGCCATCGGCAAAAACTACATATAACACTATATAAAATCAATAAATATTTCATATTTCCTGTTTTTATATTCAACGTTATAAGCCATTTTCCTTTCTAATTTGACTTATCAGTTCTCGTACACTTCTCCAGCTTACATATTCACCTGTACTTTCAACTCTTTTTTCAAGTTCAGTAAATTCACCATTCCATTGCGGGTCAATATCAAATCTTTCTAATTCAAATAAACGGCTTATAACATTTTGTAAAGGTAATTTGCCGTTCTCTGTATTTTCATTTTTTGTGCTCATATCTTTATTTTTTTAATTAAGTTTCTACCAATTTACAAGGGCAAACTACCCTTACAATTTACCGTTATAAGTAATATTATTTTAATTTTGTTTGTATTAAATGTTTGTGTTCTTCTAAGTAATACGCACCGTTTCTTTCTTTTTGAATAGGTTCGCAAATTTCACATTCTTTTTCTGATTCATCATGAACACAAACAACCCTTTCGTATAATGGGTCGTAAATTACGTAAACATATTTCTCTTCCATAGTTTTCTTTTTTATATTGTAAAATTAAAATAATACATACTTATAACAAAGTGTAAAAAACATTAAAACGATTTTTTACACTCAACCGTTGTGTGTAATTAGTCCTTTACATCAAACACAATTCCTTCATTTAGCTTCACCCATTTATCAAGTGGGTTACTAATTCCAAGTAAGTACATTATTGGCACAAAGCATAGGCATATTAAAATCAATGGCATAAAAGCAAATAATCTAACTACACACAACACTGTATATAGTGCATCGCTTAGTTTTGTGGTATTCTTTAAGTTGTACATATCTATTTTGTTTTATTGTTAATCAAATTTTTGTGCTGTTTAGGTCGCCACGCACCATATACTCAACGTTATAAATAATAAAATTATTCACCGTATTGCTCCTTCAATCTTTTCTGTACAAAATCTAATCCGCAATTTTTCTTTAGGTATTCATCAACATTTTTCGGGAAATTGAAAGTTACTCTATCATACTCCATTACATTTTGGTAGTTCATCTGTTCCATTATTTCTTTACCTTCCTCATTTACTGAGTAGTGTTCAAAGAACCATTCGCAAAATTTATAAAATTGCTCTTTGGTCATATTCATTTTATCTATTCCAGCCATAATTTTACTATTAATAACAATGTTTATAATTAACCCTATCGGGTCGTTTCACTTAATCATACACTAAGCGTTAATTTTGTACGATTGGTTTTAAAAAAGATGCTATTTTATCACTATAATTACCATATATCACACCATCAAATATAGGGAATAACACAAAATATATTAAACCCACAACAAAACCCCAAAATATAATATTACCAGTTATTTCTGGAAGTACGTTTACTATAGTTCTGAAATTAATTAATAATAAAACCCAAATAACTATTAATGATGCATTTAATGTTGCTAAAAATTCAAACCAACCAATCAACATTTCATCTTTAGGGTTCGTAAACACATGCCATAATATTCCACCATTGAAATAATCAATTAAGAATAATGAAGATGCAACTATCCCACCAATATGGTATGAATATCTATCTCTATTACTAGAAAGTGGGTATATGACCATACATATTGGACTTATTAGGATTGAAAGAAGTACTGCTGCACCTACACCAGCAAATATCCTACCACCAATACCATCCATGAACTCATCACTAAGCTTCCACTCGTCATAATAATCATAACCACCCTTACCATCTGGTTTAAATTTACTAAAATTTAACATAACTTACATTTTTAATTGTTATTAATAATCAAATATAATAAAAATATTTTAATATTACAAATTATTTTTAATTATAGAATAATATTCTGTAAAATATATAATTTATAGAATTATATGATATTTATTAATATGACACGTTTTAAAATTATATGCACACTATTATTACTTATAGCATTTAATTCTTGTGGGTTACATAAGAATTTAAAAAGTAACGAAACTCATTTAAATGAGTTTGTAAATCCAGATTATAACATACAAAACTATAGGAAGTATAAAGAACAAGAGTTAATTTACTACAGATACACATTAGAAAGAAACTCAGATACTCGTAAGGGTGAAAAAGAAACACCTAAAAAATCTGAAGAGACTAGTGAAACACCATCTGTTAAACATAAAGAAGAATTAATTCAAACGTTAGAGGGTGAGGGGTTAAAGCCTTGTAGATTTGTTGAGAAGGTTTTGAAAAAGGGTGTTTGTGGTGACACACTTAATAAAACAACTGAAATAATAAAAGACCCAGTGGAAGAGTCAAAACCTAAAAAAGGTTTATTAAAAGATAAAGATAAAGAATATAGACATTGGTTTTGGCAAGGGGTGTTTAAAATTATTAGTGTAATATATTTTACCTTTTTAGCGATAACCAACTTCCAATTATTCACAATGATATTCCCAACATCAATTTGTTTATTAGCTTGTATATGTTATCCTATATGGTTGAAGAGGGGTTACTTAGACACACCTTATGCTAAGATAGCCACATTCATTGCCGCGTATGGTGGTTTATTCGCTAATATCCTTTGGATTATTCTTTATATCTAATCTAATAGTTTAACTCTTATTGTAACATCATGTGGTGCAACTTCGTCACCACCAAAATAAGGCCACAATAAATATCTTCTGTTAGAGTAAATCCAATATCTATCCATATAAACAGTATCACTATGCACAATGAACTCATATCGGTCATGTAAACAATTTATTCTACAATCATAATAGACATCTGGATTAACAACACAAATCTTTTTGAAATAAAAATCTCCATTGTAATGAGTATAACCCATTAGTTGTATTTCATTATTAACAAACCTCCAACCTATTCTGGCTGAGTTTCTTTTATGTCCACCACCATCACTAAAACCAAATATCTTATTGACATCCCATTGGTTCATTGGGTTAAGAGCTTCGTATTTACATGATTCAGTTAATAATAATTCAAAATGAATATTATCTCTGTTAATTGTTTTTACTTTATTGGTGGACCTGTGTTTACCTTCTTTGATTTTAAAAATCCAAAAATCGTTTGAGTCTTTCTTGACACAAGAAACCATTAATAATAAGGGTATTAAGTATTTTATCATTTTTTTGTGAATAAATAACGAATAACTTTAATTAAGTTAAAACCAATTTTAATTATGTTTTTAGTGTTAATTAAATCGTTGTATTGGATTACTGATTCAACTCTTCTCCAGTCCCTATCTGGGTCGAACCCAGCTTTATCTTCAAATAGAACATTCATGTATGGTTTTTTATCATAACAACCATATGATGTTTGTGAATTAGATATCTCTGGGTTTTCATTAACATATTCAAAGTGTATGTTATGTGAATCAAAGAAGTTCATATATTCTTGCACTTCATGTGGGTGTGAACATGTATAAAGTATCATTGTAACATCATCTCTTTTAGAGATATGTTGTAAAACTTCTTTAGATTTTGGGTAAAACTCTTTGGGTATATCTCCTTCCTTATAGTTTGGTTTTAATATTGTAGAATGAATATCAAAAAACCAATAAGTTTTATCCCAACCTCTACTCTTCATCGCGTTGAAGTGATTGTGTTGTATTGCCCTAACTATACTCATGAATTAAATATAGTTTTAAAGTCTTGCCTATCCATTGAAAAGAAAGTGCTATCAACACTGAAAAATACCGAACTACCAACGTAGCTAATTTTTTCTGGTTTCCACTTTGAGATAACTTCAACTGATATACTCATTTCTCCTTTGTTGGCTATACCAACCTTAATTGTTTTTTTTAATGCAGTGTTCATATATTTTATTTTTTCTTTACCCCAAACTGTAAATCGTCAAATGGGTTATTATCATCTGGGTTATCACCACAGTTTATCCTGTATGGGTTTGGTGTATTTGGGTTTATGTGTGGCTCTTGCCATTTCGGGAACATGTTTGGGTCTGATATTGGTGTTGTTGGGATTGTTTTAGTGTTATCCTTAACCATTTCCAGCTGGTCTTTTACTGCTTGGACTTGTTCCTTGTCCATTGTTTCTGGGTTTTGTAGTTCCATGAAACCTTTTAACCAATAAACGAATTGTTCTGAATTCATAACAAAATTTATTAATAAATATTATATAAAATGAATTTGTACACCAGATTCTTTAAACATTTCTAAAGCACAGGTCCATGACTCACCCCACTTTTCATGTTTTAAGTCTGGTTCGGTTGTGTGTAATTCTGATATACCAGACTGTATTATACCTCTAGCACAATCAGCGCATGGGAAATAACTACAATACATTTTAGTACCTTCTAATTTAATCCCTCTCTTTGCCGCATCATATATAGCATTTCTTTCGGCATGACCAATCCAAGTATATTTTTTAGGTTTTTGTAACCTATCATCTGATTTGTTAACACCATTAGGTAATGTATTACTACCATAAGATATAATCGTATCGTTTTCATCAACAATTATAGCGCTAACCTGTCTAGATTTATCATCAGACAGGTCAGCAATTAATTTAAGTGTATTATCAAAAAACTTATTCATGTTATTAATTTAATTAAAAAAATAGAATAATCAAGAAATACTAGAAGATAATTCATATGGGTTAATATGTTTATGGTTCGTTAACTTGTTAATTAACTTTTTCATTAAACTTCTTTTAACACCATTAGAAGACACATCTATAATCTCATTAGCTTTCTGCATTATCTTTTGATTTGCCTCATATAAATAAAGTTCTGACATCTTCTTTTGATTCTCATCACTAGTCTTTTTAGCTCTCAATAATGCACTTTCACTAGCGTAAATCTCAATAATTATATCTGCCATTGACATTAGTATCTCTTGTTGTTTGGTTAAGTCCTTACCATATTTTTTACCTAACACAGCAATTAAAACACTTAATAGTGTTTTATGGTTATTCACCAAACCCATACCATCATAAGAACATTTAAGTATATCTGTAATTGGTTTAAGTATACCTTTAATAACCATGTCATTAATCGATATTTCCTTTTTATGAATCTTCTTTAGTACCTGTCCAACCAATAACATTCTATTAATCTCATTTGTACCTTCATAGATTCTGCTGATACGAGCATCTCTATAAGCCCTCTCAATTGGGAATTCTGCTGAGTATCCCATTCCACCATGACACTGAATTGATTCATCAGCAACATAATCCAATACCTCAGAACCATGTACCTTAGCAATCGCACATTCAATAGCGTATTCACTGGTTGATTTAACAATACCCATTTTCTTTTTACCTATTGAACTAGCGTCAAAAACTGATTGATTTCCTCTATCTTCAATATCTTGTCCAGCTCTATACATCAAACTTTCAGATGCGAATGTCTTAGATTTCATTCTAGCAACCTTTTGTTTGATTGCGCCAAACTCACCAATGGGTTTACCGAATTGTTTTCTTTCACCAATATATTCTTCAGTTTGTTCAATGAGTTTCTTAGCACCCCCAATAGCAGAAGAACACAATTTAATTCTACCAATATTTAGAATATTTAGTGCTATCTCAAACCCTTGTCCTCTATCACCTAATAAGTTTTCAACTGGAACTTCGACATTCTCATAGAAGATTTGTCTTGTTGATGAACCTTTAATTCCTAACTTAACTTCTTCTGGACCCATTGTGATACCTTCGGACTTAGACTCAACGATAAATGCTGAATGGTTTTTATCTGTACCAATCTTAGCAAATACAATCATAATGTCAGCAAAACCACCATTACTAATCCATATCTTCTGTCCATTGATAATATATTTTGTTCCATCTGCGTATAAGTAAGCATTAGTTTTACCAGCGTTAGCATCACTACCAGCACTTGGTTCAGTTAAACAATAACAACCAATCAATTCACCTGTAGATAACTTTGGAATGTATTTTTGTTTTTGTTCTTCATTACCATAATAAAGTATTGGTAAAGTACCGATTCCTGTGTGTGCTCCGAATGTTGTACCAAATGAACCAGCAACACCGATAATATCGGCAATCAACATTGATGTGTTGAAGCTCATTCCAAGACCACCTAATTCTTCTGGTGTACTAATACCTAATAAACCTAACTCACCAGCTAATTTAAGTGTGTCAGAAACAATGTTACCTTCTTGTTTCTCAATCTTATCTATATTTGATAACACTTCTCTCTCAACAAACTCTTTTGTTGCTTCATACATCATTTTTTGTTCTTCATCGAAGTCTTCATATGTGAATACATCTTTGTGATTTGTTCCTTTTATTAAAAACTCTGCTCCTTTCATTCTTTTACTTTTTTGGGGTTATTTAAATGTATAATAAATTTCTCACTTTTTCCATATTTACTTTTCTCCATAGCTGAAACATGAATACCATTCAACATTTCTGTATGATAACAATACATGGTATCATTTTTAGATATTCTACCAACAACCATTACTTCTAATAACGCTTCTATGGCTTCATAATCACCAATACCATCTCTTATCTCTATAATAAACTTACTCATCTTTGTTTTGGTTTATTTCATACCATTTAATTGGTCCAATCATCTCACCATTATCATCTTCTATCATATACATCCATTCACCTTCTAATGTAATGATTGGTGATTCTGGTGTTGTTCTGTTTCTAAGTATTATCTTACCTTTACCTTTAGTGGTTTCAATAATATCACCAACTTCATATATTTCTTCTTTACTCATCTTCTTTGTTTTGTTTTAAACATATTTAACTATTTCGCAATAACCTATTCTAAACTCACCATCTTCGTCAATAAGATATTCACCACTAGGTAAAGTGTCGATATAATAATATCTACCACCTGTTGTTTTACCTTTGATATCAATGTTGTCTTGTTGTGTATGTCCCACAATTTGTATATAATTCTTTTTTAAATCTGTGTTCTTATTTGAACGTTGAAGTGAACGTGGTCTAATCCAGATAGGTGATTGTCCTTCATCATCACCATAACCATTTGGTGACGCTAAACCATAATGTCTATTATCATATCCTTCAAATGTAAATTGGTTTGGTTTGAATTGAAATAAGTCATTAATAAACTCTCCAATTTCCCTGTAGTCTTCATAATCATGAGACCAATACCCTGTGTCTTTAAGGAATGTTTCACTAATACCAGCGTGAGTACATAATCTATCACCTATCTGAACACACATCTGAAAATGTTCTTTATTGTCTTCGAAAAACTCTTCAAATTGATACATCATATTAGATTGAAATCCAGATGTTCCACCTTTACCTTTAATACCTCGCATATAGTGAATATCATGATTTCCAATAAGTAGATAAACCTTTTTTGTTGGGTCTAACTCCTGTTCCTTCTTAAACTCAATAATTTCTTGTGCGTTCTTTAATTGTACAACACCAGGAATATCAAATGAATCAAAGTAATCACCAATAAAAACAATGTTATTAGCATCCTTATGTTCTTCAACAATTTGTTCCCAAATGTCTCTTCCGTGAATGTCTCCTATGTAAATGTTTTTACTCATCTTTCATTTGGTTTAATAATAATCCTCTTCATCCCAATAAACTTCCTTACCTAACTCTTCGGCAACGGCTATAGACACACTATTTATACTAGAACCTAAAAACTCTTTCCATTCAGTATTAGGATTGGCAATACAACTATTACCACCACTTGTTAGTTTAATTCTATCTACATCCCATTTGACACCGAAGTAATCAAGAAATTCCTTACATCTATTTAATTCTTTTTCTGTCATATTTCAAATATAATAAAAATTATTTACAATAACGAATTTAATAACACTGGTTTATAATTTAATTGTTCACAACACACATTTACATATCTTTCATCACCAATAACATCTCCATGTAAATGCCCATGTATGTTGATTTTAAATCTATCTAATTCAATTGGGTGTATTGGTATATGTGTTAAAACATATCCTTTTTTTTTGTCTGTTACAGCACCAGAAACAGCGTTAACGTATTGTAACATTTTTTCGTTGTGTGAAGTTTTACACATATCATGGTTACCTAAAACAACTTTTTTATTACCATTTAGTAGACCTAGTTTATAATATTCAGAAGATTTCTCCATTGTTAAATCCCCTAAAATCCATATTGTATCACCTTTATTTACTACACTATTCCATGAATCAATAATGTGTTGGTCGTGTTCCTCAACACTACCAAACCCTCTGTAAATAGCCATATTTTTATGACCTAAATGTAAATCAGATATTATATAAACTTTTCCACTCATATTTCAAATATAATAAAAATTATTTTTAATCCCACCATCCTCTAATATAAAACTCAATTAATTTCCATAGAAGTTTATGGGCTCTTTCTTGTTTATATTGAGATTCTTGAAACCATTTATCATGATTCTCTCTAATCTCTTCTCTTTGTGATTCATATTTCTCATCAACCTCAAATTTCCATTTCATTGTGGAATAATCTGGTCTATCAGGAATATCTAAAAACTCAAAATCTATAACATCTTCACCATATTTATCTTTTAATTTTTGTTGGTATTCACAAGAGTAGTCTTCATCGTAAACTTTATCCATCAATCTAACTACCATACGGATTTTCTCGGCATCGTTTTTAGAATTCACACCTATGGCTTTATCGGATTCCATAAACTTAACCTGTTTCGATAACTGATATTTGAATACATCTAATGAGTATCTATAATCAAAATCAAATTGTTTCCATACCACAGGAATCCAACCAATAACATTTTTAATCTGTCTCCATTTTCTACGAGGCCAGTAATTAATGTTTCTCCAAATGTCTTCTAATTTATTCATCATTTTTATCCTTAAATGATTTTAATAAGTCTTCCATATAGTTTTTATTCTCCTCTTCGATTCTTTTATCATCTTCAATCTTTGAGGTGATTTCATATTCGGTCATTTTTAGTAATTCAATAACCTGTTCAGCCAAACACTTATGACCAACCGAATACCCATGAGTATAAGAAATACCACTCTTCATTTCATCTCTGTAGAATGGATGGATATCACCATAACCATTATCCCTTAAATCTTTTAACATATTTTCTTGCTCTTCACCAACCTTTGTGATTGACTTCAAACCCTTTGTTAAGATGTCTAAGATTAATTTCTCTTTATTTGTCATATCCATATCGGTTTTATATTGTTTAAACGCCTCTTTAAGTTTTTCATTTGGTGGTGGTGGATTCTCGTTTGTTTCTATAATAAGTTTAATATCTTCATCAGATAAATCAAAACCACTTCTACTACCTACTTGGGCTTCTAATAAATCTTCTTCAGATAATCTACCCACAACTTCATTTTCAGATTCGATAAAACCAAATGGTCCTGGTTTCATATCCAATAACTCTTCAACATCATATTCGTATTTTCTATCAATGGCAACCCAAGTATCAAAACCAATACCTTGATGATTATTGTCGTAGTATCTAACATCTAAATTATCTAAATCGATAACAACAAAATATCTACAACCATTAACGGTTTGGTGAATATCAATAATATCACCATTTTTAATTTCTTGATTGTATTTGTCTTTTGCTACTCTTTTCATAATAATTTAATTAAAAATGTAATCACTTTCACCCCCTGTATAGATAGTTTAATACTCTATCAGATGCTTAAGGTCAGCCTCAACTCTTTTTGGTTATATCCCAAATGTGGGAAAGGGAGTCACCTGTAATCACATTATATTTTTAAAAAAAATCTCAAAGGGGTCTTATGACCTTCATCTTAAACCTTTTCTAGAATGGGTTTAAAACCTGTTTCTCAGTTACCTCCTCTGGGTTAGGAGAGATTATTTCGATATTAATCTTCCTTTGAGATTATGTTTTTAAATGTGTGAATGGTGAGGACTTTCTTTATTCCCTTACTGGCCGAGCAACGGGGTGGAGTTTCCTCAAGTGTTTCGAACCACTCTTTACCTATCGTACCAAAAAGTTTTGATTCACACATTATAATATCAAATATAGTGATAATATTTTAATTAACCAAAACATTCTTTAATTAATTTCAATTCTTCTTCTTGTCTTTGTTTGATATAGATTGACCATTCTTTTTTTCCTTTGGGTGATAAGGCATATCCCTTATATGGTGGTGAATAATCATCTTCTGGACCATAATTAACTGATTTATAATCCAAAAATCCCCATAACTTTAACGTCTTAATATGTTTATCAACTTGATATCTACTTGTTTTTAGTAGTGATGTTATATTACTAGGACTTATGATTCCTGGTCCATTATCGATACCAACAATGGTTGTATTAATAATTAACTTTATAATATCATCAGTTGTTATTTTTTGATATTTAGTTTTTCCCATAATCGTTTTTCAGTTAAACCTTTAATTAATAAATTAAACTCATTATCATCAAATTCATTAACACCACCATCCACATCATCCAATGTTGTACCATCAATATCTCCATTGTACCACTCTCCAGCACCTTCATCCCATTCTGTCCACATTATTTCAATACGATTTTCTGGCACATTAAGATATGTGACCACTTTAAGTGATGTATCATCTTCATATACTTCAATACCTGGACTACCTACATAATTTGGAAATAATTCTCTTAATCTATCTGCCTTTGTCATAAGTTTAATAATTTAGAAATCTCAAAGGATTAGACATACTTGCCTCCCTATTTAAGACACTATCGACACAGACTAACACCACTTGTCTCCAAGATGGACGCTGATTAGGTTTGTGTCTAACCTCTTTGAGATTATAATATCAAATATAGTGATAATATTTTAATTATCCAATTTCAAACTTATCTTCATCAATATCAAAACTTCTAATAACCTTGTAACCTCTATATTTATTATTTGTTGTGAAGTCATGTAATAACATACTTGGTTCAATCCCCATTTGACTTCCAATATATTGCCACGTATTTGGATTCATCACAATATGGTTTGGGTCTTTACCATTCTCTATGACCCAATTATAAATAACATTGTCCAACGCACTTAAATAATCCTTCTGACTTAATTCTTTCATATTTTCATTTACTTGATTAATCTGATATTGTATATGATGATATTCTAATGAGTACATGTTGATTTATTTTACCCTATCTATAAATATTTTTAATGGCCTACCATCATCTTGTAGTTGGATGGTGACCATATTATCTTTATCCCAATTAACATAACTTCTCCCATCTTGGTCAATAACTTCAACCCTTGTGACCATTGGTAATAATTCATTTAATTTATCTTCCATCATATCTCTATTTTAAGTTATTCAATTCTTCCATTACTTCTCCCCAATATTTTAAGTTATCCGATTGACAACAAGGGTTTGATAAACCTTTAACCATATCAACACATATTAAAGAACAATCTATGGCTCTTTCATGAAGGTTGTATTCTGGTATATCGGAAATATTATAATAATATCTCTCATATATTTCTACCGCCTTTTCTTTTGGTGTCATGTAATTACTCATCCTATATGTTTAATAATTTCTAAATTAATCCAAATTAAATTTATTCCAAATGTTTTACTCCATTTTGATAATTCAAGATAAAAAGGAAAAAACGCATATCCACTTACTCTATCAAATTTTTTCCATTTGAATGGTCTTCTTTTTGAAGTGTGGATTGAAAACATTAACCAATTACCTGGTTTGGTTGCTCTTTTATCAATCAACATTTTTTGGTAAATAATTGGTCCTGTCCTAGTTATTTTTACTTCCCCTCTATCGCCCATTCTGTCTCTATTTTTAAGTTATCCAAAATATCACCCATAACATTAATTAATTCTAACTGGGCTGAATCACTACCATGTAATACATCACTATTTGTACAATCGAATTCTTTACAAAATTGTAATACCCTATCTACCATTGACTTAGCCTTTGTTTCGGTAACTTGTACCTTATTATTACAATCAAAGTTGTGGGTTGTGAAGTAATATAAGTTACCATCCCTATAAATTCCCGTTTCATTATCTGAGATAATTGGTAACACCCTTTCTGTATCTGTATCAGTGTCCATCCACATTAAAGAATAATCAGATACATCAAAACCATTCATTTCCCATATGTTAAATTGGATGATTTCCTTTCTACCAGGTGATGACATAACGTATTCACACTCTATTCCTTCTGTTAACACTCTTTTAGGGATAAGTGTTACTGGTTGTCCCATATCTAAGGTGTATCTAGCACCTAACATTATTTTTTTATTACTCATGTTTGTTTTGGTTTAATATCTTTAATAAGGTCATTATGACGTTTCTCTTCTTTTTTCATTTCTTTTCTTTATTGAGATTATCTTGAAAAAATTTAGCAATTCTAGGACTAAAAGGTCCAATATGTATTGTGCTTTTACTATCCCACCTTCCTGAGAAATAAGGGTCTGATTTGAGTCGATATGTAAATTGTTCTTTAGTATGGGGTTTTACTTTGATAGGGTCAACACTATAAACACTACCATCATTTGGGTCTATTTCAAAAGACCAATTATCTAAATAATATTTATACAACTTATCAAACTCGCCTATTATTGGGCCTAATTCTTCAATCCAATCTTCTTTACTCATCTTTGTTTTGTTTTGTTTTGTTTTAATAAATTTATAAAATCCGTATCTTCATCTAATATCTCAATAGGTACAGGACTCTTTTCTATAGTATGCTCTAGAAGTTCATGTACATATGGACTAAACGAATACATACCATCTTTTAACCCATAACCATTTTTATGACATTGATAACAACTACCACTATGGCCTTCAAAATAGTAATAATCTTCATCTTCTTCAACACCAACAATACCTGAATTCATTTTCCATCTGTCACCATCTAGATATCCACCTCTCCATCCACCGAATACTCGGTAATAGGTTTCATTACCTTTAATTTTAAGGATAACCCAATGTTCTGGTGTTTCTGTTATATTTCTCATAAAACAAATATATTAATAATTTTTTATTTTAACAACCAAATCATAACAATTCATACTTTGGTTTTAATAACTTCCATATATAATTTGAATAATCTTTTCTATCATACATTCTGAATAATATCGGTTGAAGGTGTTTATGTTGTTTCTTAACCCATTCAGCATATACCTTCTTCTCTGGTAAATCACCATCATAATTTTCATATAACATATCAAACAACTTACCAGCGTGTTCACTTATGGACATAAAACCATACCTTAATGATTTCTCATACTCTCTTATTTGTGGGTAAAACTCATCTGGTACACCATCAAAAACCTCTTCTATGGATTCACCGCTTGATAATATCTCCCATATTGACTTAGTGGATATCATTGATATTATTCTGTGAAGTCTTATATATTCTTCCCCCTTAACTTTCATTCTATCACCATTGGAGAATCTAACAA